>CDZI01035044.1_pt1 | contig 51467 bp, 30 predicted proteins | sample 554811 | NCBI WGS metagenome assembly CDZI01 (sample SAMEA3182110, study PRJEB8094) | gut metagenome | biome: human; feature: gut; material: Stool; isolation source: human stools | place: Canada | collected 2013-04-23
ATTTCAAGGTAGATACGAGCAACGACTTTCCGAATCGTCTAGGACGACACAGAAAGTATATTTTACCATTAGTCACTAAGTCATAGACCAATGCCGTCTTATCAAGATAAACATAATCACCTTCTATGATTTGTTCGAAGTCTTGTATTCCTATAGGATATTTCATATTGCTGCCTTTTTAATTTCTTTCGGCAAAGTTACAAAAAATAATGATACAAGCAAAGAAATAGCCCGAAAAAAATAACGAGATTGCAAAATACCATATTTGTGGGATTGTTGACAAGGAAAAAAAATAATACCTTTGCCTTTTGAAAATAATAGTTTAAAATCATGGTAGAAACAATGAATAATATTGGAAATAGACAGCCGGATAGCAATGCTGGCTGCAGTAAGCAAAAAGGAGTGAAGAACAAGCAAACCCGGCAGCTGGTACTATGGATTGGTGCTTTGATAGTAGGCGCCGTCTTGGGGATATTCGGCATCAGCTGGCTGGATAGTCTGATGAACTTCATAGCCACGGTCTATACCCGCTTATTCCAGCTTCTGGCAGTACCAACCATAGCCTTGGCTGTTATCACAACCCTGGCATCCTTGGGCAACCAGGCAGATACCGGTAAGATATTCCGCCACGCCATCACCTACACCCTGCTCACAACGATAGCAGCTGCAGCAGTGGGACTGGTGCTCTACAACATCGTTGCTCCAGGCAATTTACCTACAGCCTTGGTACAGAGCGGTATGGCGGATGTTCCCCAAAAGCTGGGAGAAACCAGCTATTATGACCATATTCTTGGGGTAATACCCAACAACATCATCAAGCCGTTTGCCGAAGGAAATGTACTCTCTATATTGATTTTGGCGGCAGCAGCAGGTATTGCTTTAGCCAAGATGCCATCAAGCGATAAGAAAGAAGTCGTGATGAAGGGATTGTTTGGTCTGCAGGATCTGCTTTTTATGCTGATTCATGGATTAATCTGGGCTCTGCCTCTGGGTATCGTTGCCTTTGCAGCACAACTCTCAGCCCAGTTCTCTGCGGGTATCGTGATGGCTTCTCTAGGAAAGTACGTAGCTGTTATCCTGGGAGGTAATGTCATTCAATTCTTCATCATCCTTCCGCTCTTCCTCTTGGCAAGAGGCTTGAATCCTGTGCGTACACTGGGCAAGATGATGCCGGCAGTATTAATGGCTCTGTTTACAAAGAGTTCTGCTGCTACGTTGCCGGTAACGATGCAGACAGCAGAAGACAGGCTGGGAGTTTCCAATCAGGTTTCCCGCTTTGTATTACCTATCTGTACTACCATCAACATGAATGGTTGCGCTGCGTTTATCCTCGTAACCTCCTTATTCCTGATGCAGAATGGAGGAATGCCTTTACCTTGGACTACGATGATTCTCTGGCTCTTCATTTCAGTTATCTCAGCAGTGGGTAATGCAGGAGTACCGATGGGATGTTATTTCCTTACCCTATCTCTGATGTCCGGTATCAATGCTCCTATCGGCATCATGGGCATCATCCTGCCAATCTATACTATCATCGACATGATTGAGACGGCAGAAAACGTATGGTCTGATTCCTGTGTCTGTGCCATGGTGGATAGGGACTTGAAGAAAGAGTCCACTTGAAAAAAAAGACGATGTTAAGCACATTGAGGTAAAGTAATCACTCATCACGTGCTAAGCAGCTTTCTGGATGACATTTCATTGCACCCTAGAAAATAATTAAAACGGAGGGCTAGTCCTGGTAATGGGACTAGCCCTTTTTTTGTGCCTTTGGGGTCATTACTGCAAGAAATCATCGTTGCTTACCTTTACACCAAGTGGTCCATAGTCGCCAAGAGCTTTGTGAGCAAGTCGACTCAACCCTCGGTCTAAGGTGTAGATTGTTCGGTTGGATGCATCAGAGACGTAGTTTCCATGGAAGACGTGATTGAAACTATGAACAGCGTGGAAATCGTAGTAAAAGAAGAAGAACTGTTTTTTTATCTTTTTTAATCCTATTTTCCCTATGCATTCAGCTAAAATTCATACCTTTGCATTATCTTTTCAAAAAACAACAAAATGTAATCAATATGAAACAGAAAGATGTTATAACGGGATGGCTTGTCGCATTCATTATCAGCTGTATGATGCTGGCGGGATGCACCGAAAAATCCAGCAAGCTAGAGAAGAAAAACGTGAAAGTTGAGACTATCTCCGTAGGGAATACAAACCTGGGGGGAACGAAAGACTATGTGGGAACCATCGAGGAAAAGATGGGATCTACACTCAGTTTCGAGATAGCCGGAAACATCACTTCCATACGGGTGGAAGAAGGAGATAGAGTGAGCAAGGGACAGCTGCTCGCCACCATCAACCCTACCACCGTGAAGGAGGCTCACCGGGCAACACTCACCACCCTGAAACAGGCGCAGGATGCCTACAGAAGATTCCTGCCCCTGCACCAGTCGGGAACCATCTCGGATATGAAATGGGTGGAGATAGAAAGCAAACTGGAACAGGCAAAGGCGGCTGAAAGCATCGCCCGCCAGCAACTCTCCCACTCTACCCTCACAGCTCCTTTTGCAGGTGTCATCGCTGCCAAGAACGTGGACTTGGGAACCTACGTGCTCCCCGGACAGCCTGTGCTGAAACTCGCCAATGTGGCACAAGTCAACGCCAAGGTATCCGTACCCGAAGCTGAAATATCTCATCTGCACGTGGGCGACAAGGTGAAACTGACGGTAGCCGCTCTTTCGGGTGCCATTTTCCGGGGAACGATTTCAGAAAAAGGCATCGATGCCAACCCTATCTCGCATACCTACGATGTCAAGGTGGGCATCACCAATCCGCAGGGCCGTCTGCTCCCAGGCATGGTATGCAACGCCCAGGTGCAGGGTAGCGCTGCTACCCCATCCCACATCACCGTTCCGCCACAAAGCGTAGAACTGGATGTAGATAACTCCCGATTCGTATGGACCGTAGTAAACGGAAAGGCACATCAGCAACCCGTAACAACCGGCGATTTCGAAGGCGATGGCATCGTCATCCTTTCGGGACTGAAGGCTGGCGACCAGGTTATCATCAATGGCCAGCAGAAGGTTTCTGAAGGAATGAAGGTGGATACAACAAAAAGAGATAACCGATAAAAAGTGGAGAAAAAAGATATGAATCAAGAAATAAGGCAAGAGACAAACAAACCGGAGAATTCCAAAAAGCCGGAAAAGGACACTGCCCTTCGCGACCACATCAAGGCACGCATCACCAGGAAGCCCAACCGTATCATTAAGCGCTCGTTCATCGAGTCGGCGATGTGTAATCACAACATCGTGATGCTTCTGATGGGCATGCTCGTATTTCTAGGCATACTCGGTATCTGCATCATGCCCAAGCAGGAGATGCCGCAATTCACCATCAGGCAGGGCGCCTGCGTAGCCGTATATCCGGGCGCTACATCCGAAGAGGTGGAAGAACGGGTGGCTAAACCGCTGGAGAACTTCATCTTCGGATACAAGGAGGTGAACAAGAAAAAGACCTATACCCAGAGCAAGGACGGCATGCTGATCGTGTTCCTGGAACTCAACGGCGACGTGGAGGACCGGGATGCCTTCTGGAGCAAGTTCAAGCATGGCCTGCAGGCCTTCAAGGCCTCCCTTCCTACGGGTGTTCTTGCCCTGCAGGCTGTGGATGACATCGCCGATACCTCTGCCCTACTCATCACGATGGAAAGCAAGCAGAAAACCTATCGGGAACTGAATACATACATAGACCAGCTGAAAGACAGACTGCGCCGCATTGATGCCATCTCGAACCTCCGAACCTACGGACTGGAAAACGAACAGATAAGCATCTGCCTGGACCAGAACAAACTGGCCAAATACGGTATCGGACCCTATAAGATTCTGAACAACCTTTCCCTACAGGGCTTCACCACCATGAGCGGAAACCTGGAACAGGGCAACCTCAACCTGCCCATCCACATCACCGACTCATACAACAACGAGCGGGATGTGGCAGAACAAATCGTATATTCCGACCCCACGGGCAACATCGTGCGCCTGAAGGATATCGCACAGATAAAAAGAGAATATCCGAAACTGAATAAATACATCAAGAGCAACGGCAACAAATGCGTGCTCCTATCCATTGAAATGCGACCGGGAAACGACATCGTGAAGATGGGAAGAGACGTACACAAGACGATGGATGATTTTGAGCAGTCACTGCCCGACGATGTACACATCAATACCATCACCGACCAGAGCAAGGTGGTAAGCGAATCGGTACTTAATTTCCTGCGCGAGCTGCTCATATCGGTCATCTCCGTCATCATCGTGGTCATCCTGCTGATGCCGCGCCGCGTGGCAGAGGTATCAGCCCTCAGCATCCCTATCACCATCTTCTCGTCGGTGGGTATTTTCTATCTTTTAGGTATGGAACTGAACACCGTTACATTGGCTGCCCTCATCGTAACACTGGGTATGGTGGTAGATGATTCCGTGGTTATCATCGACAACTACATGGAGAAGCTGGGCCATGGCATGTCGCGCTGGCATGCAGCCATCGCCGCTCCTAGAGAGTTCTTCATGTCGGTACTTTCAGCCACGCTTAGCATCTCGCTCACCTTCTTCCCATTCCTCTTTACCATGCATGGCGAAATGGGCGATTTCGTAAAATCATTCCCTTGGGCCATGTTCATTATCCTAAGCATCTCGCTCATGGTTTCGCTGCTGCTCACACCTTATTTACAGTATATGGTGATTCATCATGGCATCAGCAGCCCGCAAAAAGCCAACGCCCGCAAAAAGCCGCTCGACTATCTGCAGATGGGTTACACATGGTTACTGAAACGTTGTTTCGCCTTTCCACGCACCACCCTCGCTGTGGGCATCGCACTGGTGAGCATCGGAGCCATCATCTTCGTACATCTTCCGCAACGAATGATGCCTATCGCCGAGAGAAACCAGTTTGCCGTAGAGTTCTATCTGCCTAGCGGAACCACCGCTGCAAGAACCGCACAGGTGGCAGATTCCATGGCCCATATTCTGCAGCGCGACCCGCAGGTAACAGCCGTAACCACGTTTGTAGGCCAGGGTTCACCCCGTTTCCACACCACCTATGCGCCACAGATTGGCGGTGAGAACTTTGCGCAATTTATCGTGAATACAATAGATAACGATGCCACAGAAGAGGTACTCGACCGATATGCCGACCGATACTCCAACTATTTTCCCGACTGCTACATCCGCTTCAAGCAGATGGATTACAACAATGCCGCCTACCCTATAGAAGTAAGAGTGAGCGGCGACAGTATCGGCGACCTGAAGGCTGCCGCCAGGAAGATAGAAGCCTGCATGCACAAGATAGAAGGCATCAACCTGATTCGTACCAACTACGAAGAGCCTCTGCCTGGCATCAGGGTAACTCCGGATGCTACCGAGGCCAACCGGCTGGGTGTAAACAAGACCATACTCTCTGCCGACCTTGCCATTCATTTTGGCGATGGTATCCCGATGGCCACCCTTTGGGAAGGCGATTATCCGGTGAAGATGATTCTGAAATCGGAGAACGACAGCGACCTTGCCAACGAATACATCCCCGTGATGGGAGGAACATCGAGCGTTCCACTCCGCCAGCTGGCTAAGATTTCGCCCGACTGGCACGACGGCAGCATCATACGCAGAAACGGCGTGCGTACCATCTCTATCATAGGTGAACCTTTAAGGGGATTCAATGCCAACCGATTGGCCAACGAACTGAAGCAGGAAGTATCCAAACTCCCGCTAGATTCCAGTCTTGATTGGGAGATTGGCGGTATGGCAGAAAAGGATGCCGAAACCCTTCCTCAGGTTACATCGGGCGTGATGATAGCAGCCTTGATCATCTTCTTCATCCTGCTCTTCCATTTCAAGCGCATCAGTCTGGCACTGGTGAATCTCTCGTCCATGTCGCTCTGCATCTTCGGTGCAGCTATAGGCCTTCTGGTTACGGGTTTCGACGTGAGTCTTACCTGCATATTAGGCATTGTGAGCCTGATGGGTATCCTGGTAAGAAACGGCATCATCATGCTCGACTATGCCGAGGAACTGCGCCGCGACAAGGGGTTATCGGTAAAGGAAGCTGCCTTCCAGGCTGGCGAGCGCCGCATGCGCCCTATCTTCCTTACATCGGCAGCCGCCTCGGTAGGCGTACTGCCTATGATGGTAGAGAACAATACGCTGTGGTCGCCAATGGGAGCCGTTATCTTCTTCGGTACGCTTATCTCGATGGTACTCATCGCCACCATCCTGCCTGTGCTCTATTGGCTCGTGTTCGACAAGCACGGCAAGTATAGTTTGAGGAAGCAGTAAACGCAGAAGCCTGTCGGCATCACTGCCGGCAGGCTTCACTTTTCATAAACCGAACCTAAAATCCTACTTATCTTTTGAGATAATAAAACTGCAATTTAAACCTAAATATAAACTTTTACCTTGATGAAAACTCTTTCTACTTCTTTATCTCTATATATATGTATTGCAAAATGTATTGCATTTGTGTATGCCTAGAATTGAGTTATATCAGAGCTGCTTACTCAGAAACAATCGGTTGTGATGCCAATAGGCAGCGGTGCACCCGTTTTCGGGTTCACAAATTGCAAAAATATCACCATGATTGTAGGATAAGGGCAGAAAAACTTTGTGCTTTCAAGATTTATTCGTACTTTTGCAGTCAAAAACAGAAAGGGAGGGATGAATGCTGATGCAGAAATCCCTCTTTAAGTATAACAAAAAAGAAGAAAGCCTATGTTCCATATCGCTCAATACTTCCCTATCACAGACCCTACGTTGATATTCTTCGTAGTGCTCCTCATCATCCTCTTTGCCCCTATCATCATGGGTAAACTCCGTATCCCGCACATCATCGGAATGGTGCTGGCAGGTGTGCTCATAGGCAAATACGGACTGAATATCCTGGAGCGCGACTCTTCGTTTGAACTCTTCGGAAAGGTGGGACTCTATTACATCATGTTCCTCGCTGCACTGGAGATGGATATGGAAGGCATGAAAAAGAACAAGTCGCGACTGCTTATCTATGGCCTGCTCACCTGTTTTATACCGTTCTTCCTCACCTATGGCATGAGCATCTGGCTGCTCCACTACTCTGCCAAGGCTTCCTTCCTGCTGAGCTGCATCATGGCATCCAATACGCTGATTGCCTATCCTATCGTTTCGAGATACGGACTGCAACAGAAACCGAGCGTTACGCTGAGTGTGGGGTCGAGCATGATTTCGCTGCTCATAGCCCTGATTATGCTTGCCGGACTGGTAGCATCGTTCAGCAAGCATGACGGCGTACTGTTCTGGGTATTCTTCACCCTCAAGTTTGCCGCCTATTGTGGCGTGATGATCATACTGATTCCCCGACTTACAAGATGGTTCTTGCGAAGATACAGCGATGCGGTGATGCAGTTTATCTTCGTACTTTCGATGCTCTTTATGAGTGCGGCACTTTCGCAGATAGTGGGCATTGAGGGCGTTTTCGGTGCTTTCTTCGCCGGTCTGATATTAAACAGATATATTCCGCATGTTTCGCCACTGATGAACCGCCTCGAATTTATCGGCAATGCCCTCTTCATTCCTTATTTCCTGATAGGTGTGGGCATGCTAATCAATATCAATCTGCTGTTTCAGGGCAGTCATATTCTATGGGTCGTGTTCTGTATCGCCTTCTTCGGAACCCTGGGCAAAGCCATCGCAGCCTATATCGCCTGTCTGGGTTTTCGATTGCCACTTTCTTCGGGTCACATGATGTTCGGACTCACTTCGGCTCATGCTGCCGGAAGTATCGCCATGGTGATGGTGGGTATGCATCTGCTCGTAGCACCGGGCACTTACCTCGTCAACGATGATATGCTCAATGGTGTGGTTATGATGATTCTGATTACCTGCATCATCTCATCCATCCTTACCGACCGGTCTTCGCAGAAGATTATCCTGAGAGACAAGGAACTGCCTGATGCGGAAGACGACAAGAAGGTGAGCGATGAGAAGATTCTGGTTCCGGTGAAATATCCTGAATATGCCGACAACCTGATGAGTCTGGCGTTTCTGGTGAGAAACCAGAAACTGAACAGGGGACTCATCTGCCTGAATGTGGTATATGAAGACAAGGACATGCGATACAACCAGGAACAGGGAAGACGGATTCTGGAACATTGCAGTCAGCTGGCTGCTGCCACCGATGTGATGACGCAGACCCAGGTTCGTATTGCCGCCAACATCGCCAACGGCATCAAGCATGCCTTCAACGAGTTCCAATGTTCTGAGATTATCATCGGAATGCACATGCATCCTGAGGTTTCGCCGAAGTTCTGGGGCGAATTCCACCAGAGTCTTTTCAACGGATTGAGCCGCCAGATTATCATGGCACGCATCAGACAGCCGTTGAATACATTGAGAAGAATACAGGTAGCCGTACCTTCGAGAGCAGAGTTTGAGCCGGGTTTCTACCGCTGGCTGGAACGACTAGCCCGACTTGCCGGCAACCTCGACTGCCGCATCCAGTTTCATGGCAGAGAAGAGAGTCTGGCGCTCATCAATGAATATATCAAGAACCGGCATCCGGAAGTGCGTGCCGATTATACCCAGATGATTCACTGGAACGAGTTGCCGCAGCTGGCTTCGCAGATATCTCCAGACCACCTGTTCGTGGTAGTAACCGCCCGTAAGGGAACCGTATCTTACAAGACAGCACTGGAGCGTCTGCCGGAGGAAATCACGAAATACTTCTCAGGTACCAACCTGATGATTATCTTCCCCGACCAGCATGGTGATTCCTACGGCGACCAGCTTACCTTCGCTGAGCCTCAGCATCAGGAAGAGATCAGTGCTTACGAATCATTCCTGCAATGGTTTAAGAAGAAATGCAACTTAAAAAAAATGTAAAGACAGCTTCGTTTCTTAAAATATGTTTAAGAGAAACCGAAAACACCCTTCACCACCCTTCACCTTTAATAAATTGATCTACAGAATGTTAAATAAAAAGGTGAAGGGTGAAGGTTTGAAAACTCTATTTATATATGTACGCGTGGGTAAAGGAAAAAAGGGTAAAATCAAAAAGTACCCTAGGGTCAAAAATCGAAAAAGCCCTAAAAAGAATATAATATAAAGATTTAAAATATACCCTTCACCTCGTCACCCAACACAGCTTCCAAGTCTTCTTTATCGAAGATATTTTCTTATCCTTCGGAGATATTCTGCTATCTTTCGGAGATAATTTCTTATCTATCGGAGTTATCTTTTTATCCTTCGGAGATATTTTCAGAATGATTTCATGGTATTTTCTGTACTTTATTTCCCGAATCCACGCAAATCGCACAAATCGCATAGGTAGGAAACGGAAATGTTGTATCTTTGCAACGTCAATCAGAAGTAACAACGAAATGCAGGATTGCTGAAAAAAAAACATAAAAATTTGGAAGTTAGAATTATTCTGCGTAATTTTGCAGATGAAATAAAACAAGAAACAATATGCAAACAAGCAAATACCTATTAGCAACAGAAAGAGATAAGTGGCGCAAGGATACCAAGAACTGGCTGATGCAATTTGATAGAATGGATTTCATATCATCATGAAGCAACATCACAATGAAGAACATCCAGATGGATTGCGACAACTTCTTCGATGTGGGTAAGAGCGATAAATACCGCCTAGTAGATTTCACCTTCCAGGATATCACCTGCACCGACAAGAAGATGGCATTCGATGCCAACCTTATCGAGAACACAGTGACGAAAAAGGTGAATATCATCCCTAGAGAAAAGAGCAACGGATTGAAGACCACCTGCGATGCCGATGGGTTGAAATAACACATACATTTTATAGAAAGTAATACAGAATTGAGTACTGAAACGAGCTTTATTTGCAAGAATAAGGCTCGTTTTGTTTTTTTATATCCCTCCTTATTTCTTTTTATCTCTTAAAATTAGGCATTTCCAAATATTTTGCTTAATTTTGCCTGCAAAATAATTTTGAGTAAGAAAATGATAGATATAAAAGGTATAACCAAGAGCTTCGGCTCCCTGCAGGTGCTTAAGGGCATCGACCTGCATATTGACAAGGGCGAGGTGGTAAGTATCGTCGGTCCTAGTGGTGCCGGCAAGACTACACTCCTCCAGATTATCGGTACCCTCGACAAGCCTGACAGTGGCAGCATCATGGTTGATGGCATCGATGTAAGCAGCCTCAGCACCAAGAAACTGAGCGATTTCCGCAACCAGCATCTCGGTTTCGTCTTCCAGTTCCACCAACTTCTCCCTGAGTTCACCGCTCTGGAGAACATCATGATTCCTGCCTTCATTGCAGGCAAGAGCCGAAAAGAAGCCAAAGAGCGCGCCGAGGAGTTACTGGCGTTCATGGGCTTGAGCGATAGAGCCAGTCACAAGCCTGCCGAGTTATCCGGTGGTGAGAAACAGCGTGTAGCCGTGGCGAGAGCTTTGATCAATAATCCTGCCGTCATCCTTGCCGATGAGCCATCAGGAAGTCTCGACACCAAGAACAAGGCTGAGCTTCACCAGCTCTTCTTCGACCTCAGAGACAAGTTCGGTCAGACTTTCGTCATCGTAACTCATGATGAGGGCCTTGCTGCCATCACCGACCGCACCATCCATCTCAAGGATGGAATGATTGAGAAGACGGTGGAAGCAGGAGCTGCTGATAGCCAGGAAGAAACTGCAAAAGTTGCAGAAGCCCCAACAACAGAAGAAAAAACTGAAGATAATATTATATGAGCAAAAAGATAAAACTCGGCGATTACAATCGCCTTCGCATCGTAAAGAAAGTAGATTTCGGTCTGTATCTCGATGGTGGTGACGAGGGAGAAATCCTCCTTCCATCCCGCTACGTACCTGAAGACGCAGGCATCGGCGACGAGCTGGATGTCTTCATCTATCTCGACCAGGAAGAGCGCCTCATAGCAACCACCGAAACCCCTTTGGCAAAGGTGGGCGATTTCGCCTATCTCGAAGTGAAATGGGTCAACGAATACGGAGCCTTTCTGGGCTGGGGGCTGATGAAGGACATCTTCTGCCCATTCCGCGAGCAGAAGAAGCGCATGGTGCTCGGCAACTCCTACATCGTGCATATCCACATCGACGAGGAGAGCTATCGCATCGTTGCCTCTGCCAAGATTGAGCGTTATCTCAATGAAGACCATCCTCACTACAAGCATGGTGATGAGGTGGATCTCCTCATCTGGCAGAAGACCGACCTCGGCTTCAAGGTTATCATCGACAACCAGTATCCGGGTCTGCTCTATCAGGACCAGATTTTCCAGTATATCCACACGGGTGACAAGATGAAGGGATACATCGGAAGAGTCCGTCCTGACGGAAAGATAGATGTCACCCTGCAGAAGACCGGCATCCAGCAGACTGCCGATTTCGCCGAAACCCTATACCAGTATCTTCTGGACAACGACGGCGAGTGCAACCTTGGCGACAAGAGCGAGGCCGACGACATCTACGAGCGTTTCCACGTGAGCAAGAAGGTTTACAAGCGTGCCATAGGCGACCTCTACAAGAAGCGCCTCATCACCGTAAGTCCGATGAGCATCCGATTGGCGGAATAAAGTTTTTAGAACTATATATAATAAGGTGGCGCATCAAATGAGATGCGTCACCTTTATTTTCTTATACGGTTTACCACCCAAACCAAGGGCAGCCATCGTATGATCCTTGATAATCAATTTACCAGCAAGGAAAGCTTTCTAAGTTGTCGCTCAAATTCTTTTTCCGTATAAATCTTAACCTTCATACTATGCCTCCTCTTCCCGAAGTCTTCTCAACAATTCACGAGCATCCATCGGCTTAGTCCCATTCTTCTTATGAGCTTCCAGTTCATCAAGAGCACGGTTGAGGCTTTCTGCCACATAGGCTTCCTGCTCTGCCTGGCTCATATAAGTTTCCTGATAACTGTTTCCTGATTTAGAGATAGAACTGGCTAATTTTTCAGCATAGTCTTTGAGCTTAGCGACAAATTCGTCAAGCGTATATTGACCTGTAGAAGGTACTTGAAACTGAATATTAATCGTTTCCATATTATTCCTTTCTTTTAAATTAACGCCACAAAATTAAGGAAAAGAATTGGAAATGCCAAGGAAAAGAACAACTTTCTTTAGTTTAAGATACGAAAAAAACTATCAATACCAGATTTTGAATGCTGTACACGATATGATGCAAATTGGATCATGTAATCTGCATCGTGCTATTTGCATCATTCTTTTATTTTCCTTTTCAACCCATCCTAATAAAACAAGGGAGCGAACTGCATTGCAACGCAGCCCGCTCCCTTATCTATACTGATGATTGAATTTAATCTACCTTTTCGATAATCTTCATTCCCTCTTCCACTGCCTGCATGTTCAGCGGAATCAAACCATGATGGCGCTCTGGCAATGACTTGTAAAGCGCCTTGTTCAAACCATCGGTGCTAACTACAGGACAAACCTTCAGCAGACCGCCCAAAACAATCATATTGAACACCTTGGAGTTTTTCATCTCGGCAGCCTTGTCCATCGCATCAATGCGATAAATGGTGATGTCCTTACGCTGTGGAGGATTCATCACACCATAGCCATCATAAATCAGGATGCCGCCTGGTTTAATCTTCGGCTCAAACTTGTCGAGCGACGGCTGGTTGAGCACGATGGCTACATCATAATGGCTCAGGATAGGCGAAGAGATGCGACTGTCGCTCACAATGACCGTCACATTGGCTGTACCGCCACGCTGCTCTGGTCCGTAAGCAGGCATCCAGGTTACTTCCTTATCCTCCATCAGCCCTGAATAAGCCAGAATCTTTCCCATAGAGAGAACGCCCTGACCGCCAAAACCGGATATAATGATTTCTGTCTTCATTGTTCTAATCTTTTGTAAATGCCAAATTCAACATTCAACATTCAACATTCAACATTACATGTTCGTTGTATCCTTCAGGTCACCCTTAGGATACTGCTTAAACATGTTCTCTTCCATCCACTTGTTGGCCTCAACAGGTGAGAGTTTCCAACCGCTGTTGCAGGTAGAAACAATCTCTACCAGGCTGGAGCCCTTGCCCTGCATGCTTGCCTCGAACGCCTTGCGGATAGCCTTCTTTGCCTTCTTGATGCTTGCCACGGTCTCCACACTCTGGCGGGTTACATAACAAGTACCCTGCAGATGGCTTGCCAACTCGGTAATATTGAGTGGATAACCATGAAGATCAGCATCTCTACCATAAGGACAGGTAGCAGTCTTCTGACCCAACAGGGTGGTTGGCGCCATCTGTCCGCCGGTCATACCATAGATGGCATTATTGATGAAGATGATGGCGATATGCTCACCACGGTTCAGGGCGTGGATAGTTTCGCAGGTACCGATGCACGCCAAATCGCCATCGCCCTGATAAGTGAAGACAAGACGATCAGGCCACAAGCGCTTGATGCCCGTAGCTACAGCAGGTGCACGACCATGAGCAGCCTCCTGCCAGTCAATATCCAAATAGCGATAAGCAAAGACAGCGCAGCCCACCGGACATACGCCTACCGTCTTATCCTCCATGCCCATCTCCTCGATAACCTCGGCAACGAGCTTATGAACTACGCCATGCGAACACCCCGGGCAATAGTGCATCGGGGTATCGTTCATCAGCGTAGGCTTCTTATATACCAGATTCTCTGGTGAAATTATATCATTCATTTTATTAACTTCTTTAATGCTTCAACGATTTCCTCCGGCTCCGGTACGATACCGCCCAGACGACCAAAGTGCTCCACAGGAGTCTGACCATTCACAGCCAGTCGCACATCCTGAACCATCTGACCGGCATTGATTTCTACAACCAGAATGCCCTTCTTGGTCTTGGCGAGTTCATGAATCTCCTTTTCAGGGAAGGGCCAGAGGGTGATAGGACGGAACAATCCTACCTTGATGCCCTGCTCACGCGCACTCTCGATGCTCTTCTCGGCAATACGTGCCGCACTACCGAAGGCTACGATAACATAGTCGGCATCATCCATCTGCTCGGTTTCATAACGAACCTCGGTTTCACGGATTTTTCTGTATTTCTCCTGAAGAGCAATATTGCGCTCCTCCATCACCTCAGGCTTGAGTTCCAGAGAGGTCATGATGTTGACAGGACGACTCTTCGGACGGCCGATGGTAGCCCAAGGACATTCCTTCGCAATCTCCTCCTCGGTACGACGAGGCTTGACAGGAGGCAGAACCACCTTCTCCATCATCTGACCAATGACACCATCGCTCAGAATCATCGCAGGATTGCGATACTTAAAGGCAAGCGTAAAGGCGAGATCAACGAAATCAGCCATCTCCTGAACAGAAGCAGGAGCCAGCACAATCACATTATAATCGCCGTTACCACCACCGCGGGTAGCCTGGAAATAATCACTCTGGGATGGCTGGATGGTACCCAGACCCGGACCGCCACGCTGCACATTGACGATAACGCCTGGAATCTCAGCACCTGCCATGTAAGAGATACCCTCTTGCATCAAAGCCACACCCGGACTTGAAGAAGTGGTAATGACACGCTTACCGGCACCGGCGCCACCATAAACCATGTTGATAGCCGCCACCTCACTCTCAGCCTGCAGAACCACCATACCTGATGTTTCCCATGGCTTGAGCAGAGCCAGCGTCTCTATAATCTCACTTTGAGGTGTGATAGGATAGCCGAAGAAACCATCCGCACCACATCTGATACAGGCATGGGCTATCGCCTCATTGCCTTTCATTAATGTAACTTTCTGATTTGCCATTATTTAGTCCTCCTTCTTACGATAAACAGTGATACAGCCGTCCGGACACACGATGGCGCACGAAGTGCAACCAACACACGCATCAGGTACAGCTGCCTCTACATAACGGTAACCATGCACATTGACTTTTTTCTCTGCCAATGCGATGACATGCTGAGGACAAGCCTCCACACAGAGCGAGCATCCCTTGCAACGCCCGGTGTCGACTACAATAGCCCCTTTAATCTTACTCATATTCTAATTTCTTACTAATTATCTTTACCATTGGAGTAAACAAAGCTCCTGCTGTCCACATGTCGGTTGTTATGGATTGTAGTAGTCTTTGCAATAAAAGCTCATGATATCATCCAACATCTCCTTGGCTGCTACGGCAGGGCTCTCCGGATCGAGGGCTATGGCCTCCATATAGCAGTCGAGGGCACGCTTAAAGTCACCCTGCTTGCGCCAGGCGTTACCTTGCTGATAATATTCTTCTGCTGTCATTTACTCTTTTCTTTTTAAGTTTTGCTCTGCGAAATTACTAATTTTCGGCTAAGAAAAAGAATATAAGCCTAAGATTTAAACTATATTAATGTAGTTTTTCACAAAAATGCGCACACTATAATTCAGTGTGCAATTTTTATGAAAGATGTACATTATTTCTACTAATATATCCTATAAAAAGACAATTCGTCATTTACCGCAGTTTTTTATGGTAAATGACGAACAGTACGATTCCCCTCAACAGAAGGTAGAGAATGAAGGCCAACCACAGGGCATGATTGCCCAGGAAAGGATGCAAGCCGAAGAACAGACCGAAGAACGAAGCCGAGGCTACGGCGGTAGAACAGAGCATCGACTTAGACTGGGTAATGCCTACAAAGATGCCATCGAAGACGAATGCCGACATGCCAGACAGCGGAATCAGCACAGCCCACCAGAAATATTCGCCCGATGCAGTTATCACCTGCTTATCGCTCGTGAGCAAAGAGAGGAAATTCTCGCCACCCACTATATATAATAAGGTGAAACCTACAGCCACGACAGCTCCAAAACCCATCGTTCTTCTAACCACCTCGCGGAATGCTCCCATGTTTCGAGCTCCATAATACTTGCCGCTCAACGCCTCTGCCGCATAGGCAAAACCATCCATAAAATAAGAGAAGATGGTAAAGAGCGTCATCAGCAGCGTATTCACAGCCAGCACAATGGTACTCTCCCTGGAACCTGCCGCCGTAAAGAAGAGGTTGACCGCCACCAGACAGAGGGTGCGGAGAAAGATATCCTTATTGAGCGAAAAAAACTGCTTCAGCGGTTCGGCAGCAAAGAGATGCCGGCAATAGTCATACTTGCTTAACCGGCGATAACAGATGCGATAGAACAGACATGCCATCAGGAATCCCCACCATTGGGCAATAACCGTTCCGAGCGCCACGCCTTCTACCGTCATACCGCCGACAAAGACCAGCAGCAGAGAGGCGATGATGTTCACCACATTCTGCATCAGCGATACCATCATCGGAATGCGCGTGTTCTGCATACCGATAAACCAGCCCGTAAATCCGTAGAGTCCTAGCACTGCCGGGGCTCCCCAGATACAGACATAACAGTATCTTCGTGCCAGTTCTACGACATCCGCTTCCGGCGACATCGCCCACAGTCCACAGCCTATCAGCCATTTCTGGAGAACGAAAAACAGCACTCCTATCCCCACACCGATACTCAGAGAGCGCACCAGGAGCTTCAGTACCTCAGCCAAATCTCTCCTTCCCAAAGCCTGCGAAGTCATTCCGCTGGTTCCCATTCTCAGGAATCCGAAAAGCCAGTAGATGACATTGAACAGCATCGACCCCACGGCAATGGCTCCGATGTAAGCCGCATCGCCGATATGCCCGACGATGGCGACATCCACCAAACCCAAAAGCGGTACCGTGATATTGGATATTATCGACGGCACCGCTAATTGTAATATTCGTTTATTCACGTACTTTAATGATTATCATTAATCACTAATAAATAATCACTATACTCTATATTTCGCAGCCTGCTCCTCAATATAGGCAGCATCGCTGAAATAGTCGATACGCATAGCCTTGCGAACCTCATCCATAGTCTGGGCTGCAAACTCGCGGGCATCCTCGCTACCCTTCTTCAGGATATTGAATACCTCAGGAATATCTTGCTCAAACTCATGACGGCGGGCACGGATTGGGTCGAGCATCTTGTTAATGACGCTGTTCAGGAACTTCTTGCAGGTACCGTCACCGATACCACCCTTCACATACTGCTCCTTCAACTCATCCAAAGTCTTGAACTCAGGCCAGAACTCTGCGAAATCCTCAGGAGTAGAGAATGCCTCGAGATAGGTGAATACGGCATTGCCCTCCAGATGTCCTGGCTCTTCCATGCTCATACGTGGCTCACCGTTAGACATCTTCTTCACCTTCTTCCAAACGGTCTTCTCATCGTCACTCATGTAGATGCAGTTGCCGAGACTCTTACTCATCTTCTCCTTACCGTCAGTTCCAGGAAGACGACGGCAGCAGGCAATCTCAGGAAGCAGAATCTCCGGCTCTACCAAAACAGGTGCATAAGTCTGGTTGAAGCGGCGAACCAACTCGCGGGTTACCTCCAGCATAGGCTCCTGGTCCTCACCGGCAGGCACGGTTGTAGCCTTGAAAGCGGTGATGTCGGCAGCCTGACTCACAGGATAGCAGAAGAAACCGAGCGGAATGTTTGCCTCGAAGTTACGCATCTTGATCTCAGTCTTCACGGTTGGGTTACGCTGAACACGAGATACGCTGATGAGGTTCATCAGATAGGTAGTCAACTCAGCCAACTCTGGAATCATACTCTGGATATAGAGTGTACACTTCTGTGGGTCGAGGCCCGCAGAGAGATAGTCAAGAGCCACCTCTGTAATGTTCTGTCGAATCTTCTCAGGATTGTCGGCATTATCAGTCAAAGCCTGAACATCTGCCATGAAAACGAACATCCTGTCGAAGTCGCCAGCGTTCTGAAGTTGTACTCGGCGCTGCAGAGAGCCGATGTAATGACCCAGGTGAAGTTTACCTGTAGGACGGTCGCCCGTCAATATAATCTTTCCCATTTTCTTGCAATTTATTATTATTTTTGTGCAAAGGTACAACAAAATATTGAGAAACTGCAAGAAATGGTGAAAAAATAACAAAATGAGCGGGAGAAGGAAGGGATAGCTGAAAGAAAAACGGGGCACTCCTTGAGGATGCCCCGCCACCAATTAAAATAATTGATTGTCGCATTATAAACTTACCGTACTACTTAGCGATCATGATCGTTACACGGTTCTCTGCATTTTCTGCAAAAGGCTGCACACGTGCACCCTTAGATTCTTCTGTAATGCGCTCTGAAGGTATATTATATTTCTTTGTCAGCATCCAAACCACAGCTGCTACTCGCTTGGCAGCGATGCGGTCGTTGATGACGTCATAGCCTGTACCCTTGTCAGCATAGCCGGTTACTACAACCTTTGCCTCTGTGTTCTTGTTCAGGAAGTCAACCACCTCACGGATCTTAGCATCCTCAGCAGGAGCAATCTTGTAAGAATTGATGGTGAAGAAGATGTCACGGCGAATCTCCTCTACCTTCTTCTCTACAGGAGCTGGCTTAGGAGCTACATATTCCTGCTTAGGAGCTGGTGCCGGAGCAGGTTCCTCTACCGGCTTAGCCTTCTTGGTATAGCTCTTGCCCAGGTTGATGCGTACACCTGCCAGTGCATTGAAGTACCAGTCAGGGTTATCTTCCTTCTTAGAGTTGTATTTGTCTGAAATCATGTTGGCATTGCCCTCGAGCATGATGCTCACAGCCTTGCTTACCTTGAATTCCAGGTCGATACCGGCTCTGCCGTAAGGGCGAACCTTCTTTCCCTGTCAGAGATACTCCAGCAGATAGTTGCTCTGATTCTTGATGTTGGCAGCCAGGTCGTTTACCTCCTGGTTAGCTCCTGCCCAGTTGATACCACCACCAACGAAGGCCGTAGCGTTGAACACGCGGTTCGGGTTCCAGCCACAGAAGAGGTTAGAGAGGTTGAACATAAAGTCCACACCCGGAGCTACATATTTCCATTTGTAGCTGGCGGTATACGGAGTACCGTCCTTGGTAGCCTTGTATCCGTTCCATCCGCCCTTGCTCCAGATACCGTTAATCTGACCACGGAGTCCGAAAACAGGAGAGAACTGGTAGCCGATGGCACCCTGAAAGTTAGGAGAAAGCAAGTCTGAGAAGCTTGCCTCACCCACAGTATATTGCCCACCAGCCTGAATATCCAGAAACCAGTGACGTTTAAACTGATATTCGTTTCCATCCTTGTCTGTGTAGGATGCTTGCGCCATAGCGGCTGTAGAGCCGATGGCTAACATGGCCGTTGCCATGAGCAGTTTAATTGATTTCATAATCTTGATAATTATTTGGTTATACCTTCAATTACCAGTCTGACAAGTCCATTACTGGCTGTTGACCTGATGTCAACCGTCTTACGGAAATGTCCAGTACCGTAATTCCTTCCACTATAATAAATAGTCACATATCCTGTTTTACCTGGCATGATGGGACTTTTTGTATAAGTAGCAGTTGTGCAATTGCAGGTAGCTTCTGCCGCACTAATGCTAATAGGAGCATTTCCAGTATTCTTGAATGGGAAGACACATTTTCTGATTGTACTTTTCTGAAAAGTACCAAAGTTGAATGAAGTTTTACCAAATGCTATGGTCCCTTCTTTGTCTTTAGCTTGTAACTGGCAACATGTGACGATAAGTGAAATAATAATCAGAACTAATCTTTTCATTTTTTACCTTGAGAGCGTTTCTTGTCTCTCATTTCTTTGTTGTATAGATTTTGCATGGAATCTTTCTGCTCTGGGGTGATGATGGTCTTATCACCACGACGGCTATCAACCATGCACAGCCTCCATTTACCCAGATGGTCTATTGGCTTGAAATAAAAGGCAGTCTTGATTTCAGGAACATTATCATATGCTTCCATAATAAGAGCAGTGCATTTCACTTCGTTATTATAAACCTCTTTAAACTTGATGTAGTCAATGGTATGACTCTTGATAGGAAGTGCAGACAACATGTTCTTTATACTTGCCATCTCTTCGTTGCTCAGAGGCTGTGGTTCTTCGTATACAGAATCAACATTTTTTTATACAACATGCCTGCAGCAGAACCATAATCACCTGCTTCTGCATATTGGAAGAATGTATTAACAAGTTGAGTAACCTCAACAGAATCTTTATTGGTTAAGCTTTGCTCAAAACCAGTAAGTCCATTGTCCTTTTTAGGTTTGTCAGAACAACCAGCAAATGCTATCAACAGAAGGGCGCATAAAAAAGCCCAAACGATTCCATTTAATTTCTCAACCATAATCTATCCCTTATTTAAAAGGGCAGGCATGCCGTACAGTCATGCCTGCCCTCATTTCAATATTTACTTAGTAAAAACTAAATCTTACTTTCTCTTTGCACCACCGATCTGAGTCTTCTCGATAGTTACAACAACCTCAGTCTTCAACTCACCCCAATCGTAAGTTACGGTTGCAGGAATCTTAACCTGGAATGTACCAACTGTACTACCATTGTTGCTATAAGTAATAGTACCGAAGTCCTCAGCAGCAATCTGAGCCTCTGTTGGAGCAACGAAGTTAAGCTTGATCTTGCTTGTCAACTCACTCAACTTGTCATTCCAATTATTGTTCAAGTTGGTCTTAGCATTGTCAATATCAAGAGCGATACTCTTAACACCATAGTAAGTGAAGTAGTTAGTTGAAGGAACACGAGTTCCAACGAAATTGTAACCACGCCAATCTACGAATGTAAGCTTCAATGGTGCAGAAGTTGTTACACCATCAATGAACTTAGCAGTAGCATCTGTGATACTGATAGGGCGGATGAACTTAACATCAAATTCCTTATTGTCAACAGGAACATCGATGTTGCCGCACATTGTAGCTACAACCTTAACTCTTGCTGTAAGAACCTTATCCAAAGTGTTAACTTCACCAGTCTTAGGAGCATAAGCATTCAACTTCTCCTTAGCTGCATCGCTACAACCCTTCATTGAAACGACACCAGTTGTCTTGTTCAATGTAGCAACCAAATTAGCGAGAAGCGGATCAGTAAAGATCTTGTCGCCATCAGCATTTGCATAGAGACCATGACCAGAAACGAACTCATAAGTAAGAACCAACTTAGAGTTGAGACCAGCATAAGGGACTTTCATTTCATTGACAGCAAGTTTATTGCCCTTCAATGTATTGTTGATATTGAATACGAACTCGTCGTTAGCAGCAGCAGTTTCAGCACCATTCTTCAAATTATCAGTAGAGCCAACAGCCTCTACGTTACCATGGATCTCTGCGAAACCAGAATTAGCATCCAACTTATTTGCACCATACCAGTAAGAAACAAGCTTACTACCATTATCAAATGCAGTGCTTGGAGTCAAATTGATAGCAGATGGAGTCCAAGTGAACTTAACATAAACGTACTTGTCTGCACTATTTACATAATTTGGATCAGCTATGCTTGATGCATCAGTCTTCTTGGTGAAACGTATGTAAGTTGTAAGGCTAGTCTTACCTGACTTGAATGCAGCATAAGCCTGCTGATTTTTAACAGCCCACTTAAGAACCTCTGTCTCAGTACCATGGACGTCTGTTCTTGTATGTTCTACAACACCAATCTTGCTAGCAGCAGACAATGCAGTTGCGCTCAAATCAGCCTTTTCAAACTGATCAAGGTCTGATGCAGCACCTTCATAGCCGTAAGTTTTCTCAAACTGAGTCTTAGACAAAGACAACTGAGCGATAATCTGCTCCTCGATATCGAACCACTCCAAATCCTGCTTCATAACGTTGTTATCACCACAATCGATGGTATAAGGAGTAGTTACAGTTGCCATAGGGAATACCTTCTGCTGATCCTGAGTATCCTTATCTGTAATCTTGAACTTCAGGTAACCTACGCTAGCAATCTTATTGTTAACGGTATCGGTCAAGATAACACGTACCAGTGGTTCACGGTTCATAGTAGCAGGATTCTGCAAATTGTTTGCCTTTTCTGCAGAATAGCCATAAGGCTGCTGCTTACCACCTTCAGGCATCTGGGCACGCATTGTGTAACCATCGGCAGCGATAGCTGCATGAGCGCTCTGTGATGTTACATTATCACCCTCGTGATAACCAACCAATTCGAATGAATACTTGAAGCCAGCCTGTTTTACAAGGTCTTCCTTAGCATTCTTATCCCAACCTTGACAGGTTCCTCCCTGATATACACGATCGGTATTAATCAACTCACGAAGGTCAATACCCTTATCATCGTTATATTTAAGATTAGCCTGTGCAGCATGATTAATAGCTGCCAATGCTGTAGCATACAAGTGATTGCAAGCATGAGGATCACTAGCCAAGTTCAACTGCAGATCTGTGTATGCTGTAGCTCTAACTGCAGCGAAATCAGATGTAACAGTGCCGTTAACACCCTTATACTGCAATGCAAGAACAGTAACCTGATTATCAGCAGCAAGACTCTTAACTGCATCACCATTGTACTTAGTGTGAACGGTTACCATACCCCTCTTAGACAAGTCAACCTTCTCTACTCTGAAGTCACGCTTTGGTTCAGTACCACGAGTAACATACTTCTTATCAGTTGAAATGAAGCTGAACAGCTCAGCCTTATCCTCTACCTTAGCATTAGCTGGGTTCAGGAAATAAGAAGCAGTCATATCAGGAGCATAGTTGAAGAATTCAGGTGCTGTTGTAGGAGCATCTGTCTTATAATTTCCATCTGGATTAACTTTCTCGACTGTCTTTGGCTTGAACTTGTAAGTAGCCATTTCGAAAGCTTCGATACCCTCATAATAGTACTCTGGGCTGAATACGAGAGCCTTCAAGTCTGTTGTCAAGCTAATGGTGACCTTACCATCAATTGCATCCTTAACACCGAGCAATGTCAGAGCATCCTTCTCCCAAGTAGCAGTAATGATGTTCTCCTTGGTAGATGTATATGCAATCTGTGTTGATTCTACTTTCTTTCCATCCTGATAGATGTCAAAGCAGCCTGTTGCAGGATTTGGTACATACATAGTACTTGCCGTTTGTACCATTTGTTCCATTTTCACCCTTGTCACCCTTAGCCTTGTACTCGGTCTTTTTGTCGTTCAAGTACCAATAGCCATCATCGCCGATTTTCCAAATGTAGTTAGTACCATTTGTACCATTGGTGATAGTGTACTCTTTTGGATTACCATCCTTTTTCAACGAGATTTTCACACCATTCTCAACATCTGTGACATCTGTAAGAATAGCACCATTGTCAATTTGGCTCTGGATGTCCTTCACGATTTTGTTAAGATCATCAATCTGCTTTTGCAAACCGCTGATGTCATCATCGTAATCTTTACAAGAAGTAAATGTGCTTACCGAGGCAATTGTCAATGCACCCATAAGCAGCGCGCTAAAATACTTTCTTTTCATACGGTAATAATTTATAAAGTTATACGATTTTCCTAGCCTTCCGGCAGGAAGTTATTAATTAATTCTCTATATCGAATTAAGAGTTCCGTTTGATGAAAAGAGTCTGCACTCTTAGAAAAGTTCTTTTTTTCAGTTTCAAAGGTCCTCTTAGAAAAGTTATTTTTTATCGTTCTTAAATATTGTGGCTTTTTATCGCCACTCAGTTCTTATCGTCTATGGAAAATCTCCAGCCGGGAGATTTTTCATGCTGCAAATTTAAGTATATTTTTCGAAACTTGCAAGTTTTTGGGCACTTTTTTTCAAAAAAAGGCTATTTTTCTTATGTTTTTTATAAAATAGCCCCCATATTGGGCTTCTAACCTGTCCATTTACCCTGTTTTCCTCCATTTTGCCGATATAAAACCTACACCTTATTATATATAGGGGCCATCTAGATACGAATGTATGAGTATCTACCAGGAATGTTGTTTTCTGCAGATTACCGAAAAAAATCCTTTTTTCTTTGGTATTATTCCCAAATAGTTGTATCTTTGCACAAAATTACAAGTAATACTGGAGATATGAAGCAAGATACTAAAAGAATACCTTATGGACGCAATGACTTCGTACAAATCATAGAGCAAAACAATTACTATGTGGACAAGACGATGTATTTGCCAGCATTGGAAGATGAGGCGGTAAACCTCTTCTTTATCCGTCCTCGCCGTTTTGGCAAGAGCGTATTCATCAGTATGCTCCAAGCTTATTATGACTGTAACATGAAGGATAAGTTCAAGAATCTGTTCGGCAATCTGTGGATTGGCAAGAATCCTACTCCACTTCAAGGCAAATATCTGGTTCTCTATCTTGATTTTTCGCAAGTAGGCGGACGTATCGACCAGTTGGAAGACAAGTTTAACCGTTATTGCAAAGTGAAGCTGGATAGTTTTGTGGATGTCTACCGTCAATACTATTCGGAGGATTTTGTAAAGAAGGTCTTCGAGGCGGAAGACGCCGTAGACAAGTTGATACTTATCAACGACGAATCGAAGAAGCAGAATCTTCGTACCTATCTCATCATTGACGAATATGACAACTTCACCAACACAGTGCTCAACGAGCAGGGTGAAGGAGTGTATCGTGCCATTACCCATGCTGAGGGTTTCTATCGTGATATCTTCAAGAAATTCAAAGGTTCGTTTGAACGTATCTTTATGACGGGTGTGAGTCCTGTGACGCTCGATGATGTGACCAGCGGTTTCAACATCGGATGGCATATATCCACCAAGAAGCAATTCAACCAGATGTTAGGTTTTTCTACAGAAGATGTCTATCAGATGTTCAACTATTATAAGGAAAAGGGCGAAATTGCAGCCAATGCCAACATTGATGACATTGTTAACGAGATGAAACCCTGGTATGATAACTATTGCTTCTCGAAGAGTGCCTTGACATCTCAAAGTAAGATCTTCAACTGCGATATGGTGTTCTATTATCTGCGCAACTATCTGAGTTCTGGCAAGGGACCTGAAGAGATGATAGACCCTAACACCAAGACCGACTATAACAAGATGAAAAAGCTCATCCAGCTCGACAAGCTGGATGGCGACCGAAAGGGCGTGATTCGCACGATTGCCGAGACAGGAGAGATTGTGACTACACTCTATGACACCTTCCCTGCAAGAATGATAACAGACCCGCAGGTATTTCCAAGCCTGCTGTTTTATTATGGCATGCTTACCATCAAGGCTACGAGAGGAGCAAAGCTTATACTCGGAATTCCGAACAACAATGTGCGCAAGCAATATTATGAATATCTGATAGAACTCATGGATGCAAAAGCCTATGTCAATGTAAACAAGCTTACTGACTATTACTACGACATGGCATATGAAGGCAAATGGCATGAAGCCTTGCAATACATGGCAGATTCTTATGCCAAGATTTCTTCCGTGCGTGACGGAATAGAGGCAGAACGTAACATGCAGGGATTCTTTATGGCATATCTCAGTCTGAACGATTACTATTATACTGCGCCAGAACTGGAGTTAAGTCATGGGTATTGTGATTTCTTCTTATTGCCAGACCTTACGCATTATGAGGCTAAGCATAGCTATATCATAGAACTGAAGATGCTGCCGAAGAAAGATTTCAATGTAATTACCAAAGGGGAAAGCAAGACGAAAGCCGAACTGCAATGGGACGAGGCTGTGGAGCAAATCAACCGATATGCTGCAGCCCCAAGAGTAGAAGTTCTAAGGCAGGGGACTCAACTGCATAAAATCATCATGCAATTTGAGGGTTGGGAACTAAAGAACATGAAGGAGGTATAATTTACTTATCACATAAGCACCCCCCATCCGGCTTGAGAAAGAAGAATGGGGGATTTCTGTATTTTATACTGCTATTCCATTACGCATTATATCATCATATAAGGGTGATGGTTTGCATTCTTCAATCAACAACGGTTCTATAGATGCATCTATATTAAGGGTGGCAAGCCATAATGAAGATGTAGTGTCCAGCCAGTCGCCATTAAGCTTAGGTATAACTACTGCTACATCAATATCACTATCTTTTCTTGCTTCATTTCTACTACAAGAACCATACAGATATACTTTCGCATTAGCAAGCAATGGAAGTATTGCTTCCTTGTAGCATTTTACTATCATTAAAGCATGTTCTCTATCCATTGTTTTAAAACTTTTGTTTTATTTATTAATGTTCTGCAATATTCTGGAGTCAATTTCTTCGCTAGCTCATCTTTGTAGGATTATTGCCATACTGTTCTTGTTTTTGTGCAAAAATAAACCAAATAATTAAGATTACCAAATTTTTAGTGTTAAAAAGATTTTTTAGAATAAAAAATCCGTAGCACCGGATATGCCCTTTCCTCCGTTAGGCGTTCTGGCGGATCGCCTAACAGACTAGCGAATCGTATTATACCAAGCCGCCTCATTCTGATAACTCAAGTGCTTCATTCTGATAACTCAAGTGCTTCATTCTGATAACTCAAGTGCTTCATTCAGCTAACAGAGCTACTTCGTTCAGCCAACGCAGCCATATTATTCAGCCAACGAAGTCGAATCTTTAACCCAGCGCAGTCGAATCTTCCGCCCAGCGCAGTCGTATCTTTAACCCAACGCAGTCATATCTATCGACTCAATGAAGCGTATAAACCTGTTAAATGACGTACATGATTTCATCTGCTTACTTAAACTGGCTGGAGTCCCTACCCCTTATCATATATACTGGCATTGAGATGTGAATATCGGAAAAAGCTTTGGGTAATCCAGAGATTAATCGTAACTTTGTTGGCTGTTTACTAATTTGTTATACAACAAAGCACTTCATTCAACATAATATTCACATAAAAATGATACTAAGAATAGAAATTCCACAGGAACTTATTCGGCAAGATGCAGAAATCGTCATCAAAGTAAGCAACAGAAACAACGCATTGGGATATGTCATAGAGAATGGTAGCAAACATGATGTGCAGCAAATAGCCAAAGAAGACATGAATGGCGATCCGACGCTGGGCGAATATGTCAGGGAACTCACCCAGCGACTCTACAAGAATGGCAAATACCGGTCTGCCGATATATATATGTGCACCTTGCGCAGTTTCATGAAATTCCGGAAAGAGAAAGACCTGCTGATTAGCCAACTCGACAGCCTCATCATGGAAGATTACGAGAGTTATCTGAGAAAGAACGGTCTCACGCTGAACACCATCTCTTTTTACATGAAGCGTCTACGAGCTATCTACAACAAAGCCCTGGAGCAATATGGGCTGAAAGACCGCAAACCCTTCGCCCACTCTTTCACCAAGAACACCCCGACTGCCAAAAGAGCACTTACAGCGGAAAACATCCATCAGATAGTCGCTGCAACAACCATCACCGAGGAGGAAGCACTGGCGAGAGATCTATTCCTCTTCAGTTTCTACACCCGAGGCATGTCGTTCGTTGACATCGCCTTTCTTGAAAAAGGAAGCCTTAAGGACGGGCAACTTATATACAAGAGAAAGAAAACGGGTAAAGAACTGAGGGTGGCATGGCGCCCCTGCATGCAAGAGATTGCAGACCGCCACCCTTCACTCGACGGCAAACATCTGCTGGGTATCGTAAACCAGAACGTGGTTACCGATGTCAGGAAACAGTATCACTACCGCCAATGTAGGGTGAACAAGGCTTTGCAGAAGTTCACCCGACGTATCGGCATACCGATGAAAGTAACGATGTACTGCGCCCGTCACTCCTGGGCTACCATCGCCAAGGAGAAGAACATCCCCATCAGCGTGATAAGTGACAGCATGGGGCACAACTCAGAGAAAATCACGCGCATCTATCTGAAAAGTATCAATGACGATGTGATAGACAGATACAACGATATGCTTATCGAAGCTATCAGTATATGAGAGGGAGGTAGAGTTATTCCGCCAACGATGCAGGAGAAATTACGTCACGACGTAGCAGTAGCTACGTCACGACGTAACAACAACTACGTCCCGACGCAGTGACAGCTACGTCGGGACGCAGTTTCAGGAGCATCCTACCCATAATCAAGTAAGGCTCTTTTGAAGTTCGAAATAGCCTTTTTTTGAAGTTCGAAATAGCCTTTTTTGAATCTAAAGTAAGCCTCACTTCCATTTTTGGTGATAATAAAATCGAGAAAAACTTTTTCTCATGCAGATATTTAGAGTTACCTTTCCATTCCATAGCATATCTCCCGGCTGGAGATATTTCAAAGACGATAAGAACTGAGTGGCAATAAAAAGCCACGATATATAAGAACGATAAAATAACCGTTCTAGGAGAACCTTTGAAAGAGAACGAAGAACTTTTCTAAAAGTACAGACTCTTTTCATCAAACGGAACTCTTGATTCGATATAGAGAATTAATTAATAACTCCCTGCTGAAAGGCTAGGGAAATAGTATAACTTTATAAATATTTATCGATGAAAAGAAAGTATTTTAGCGCGCTGCTTATGGGTGCATTGACAATTGCTTCAGTAAGCACATTTACTTCTTGTAAAGATTACGATGATGACATCAACAATCTGCAAAGTCAGATTGACGCTTTGTCAAAGACTCTCAGCGAGTTGCAGACAAAGATTAATGATGGTAGCATTTTGAAAAGCGTAGAGTCCGACGGTAATGGTGGTATCATTGTCACTGTTACAAAGAACGGCACGGACACTTCTTACAACATCAAACAGGGCGTGCAAGGCGCTGCTGGCAAGGACGGTGACGTTTGGAAGATTGGTGAAAATGGTTATTGGTACAAGAACGACACCAAGACTGAGTACTATGCACTTGGAACCAAGGGTGACAAGGGTGACCAGGGTGACAAGGGTGACCAGGGCGAGGCTGGTACTGCTGGCAAAGACGGCAAGTACTACGTTCCTAATCCTAACACTGGCACATTCTGGATATATGGTGACGGTGACAAGGCTGCATACGACTCTAAGATTGTCTATACAGCAACTAACGCGGATGTCATCACTGCAGTTTGGGACAACGATAACTTGACTTTGACAAACGTAGCAGGTGCTCCGGGCAAGAAGGTCGTTGTTAGCCTCTCAAGCGCATTGAAGAGTCTCGTATTCGATCCTGACTTCTATTATGCAGGTATCGAAGCATTCGACTTCGCTACTTACAAGTACAACCCTGCAACTGTCAAGGCTGTTGACGCTGATGGTGACTACTCTAAGGATGCTCCTACAGTAGCTGGCGATGCGTTCACATACGCTCCTGACTTGGCTGCTACCTATTTCTTGAACCCATCAAATGCCAAGATGTCTAACGATGCTGCTAAGTATAGCTTCATCGCATATAACAAGGATTATGTGTCAAGGGCTGCCGCTGATTACGGTTCTACTTTCAAGGTGGAGAGCGCAGACTTGACAACAAAGGGTAAGGTTACTGTACACGCTAAGTATAATGGTAATGCCATCAAGGATCTTGCAAATAGTGATAAGGTTACTGTTCTTGCATTGCAATATACTTCTGGCGACTCAGTTGTTACTTCTGACTTCGCAGCTATCAAGGCTAGCACTTACGACAAGTTGGTTTTGAATAACCCAACATTGCAGCATGTTGATGCTATTCCTTCACACCTCTATCAGACAGCAAAGGCTGCTATCGATAACAACGCACAGATCCATGTAGCTTGGAATAGCAATGGTATCGACCTCCGTGAGTATGTCAACACTGACCGCACATACGAGGACGGAACTCCTACTTGTAAGGCTTGGGATAAGAATGCAGCCGAAGGCCTCGTAGAGAAGTCTGGCTTCAAGTACTCTTTCGAGTTGGTTGGTTACAAGTCTGGTGCTAACGAGACATCACAGAGTGCTCACGCTGCAATCGCATCTAATGGTTATACACTCCGCCCACAGATGACAGCTGGTGGTAAGCAGCAGGCTTACGGTGCAGCTCAGAATGAGGCTACTATCGGTCGTGAGCCATTGGTACGTGTTATCTTAAAGGATACTGTCAACAACAAGATTGCTGCTGTTGGTTACATCAAGGTTGTCATCGACAAGACTGTAGCTGAGAATAAGGCTGAGGAAGTTGACTTGGTAACTGTTAACAAGCCATACACAATCGCTTGTGGTGACAATAACATCGATCTCCAGAAGGTAACATGGGCACAGGTTGAGGAGCAGCTCTATGCTAAGCTCAACATGTCTAAGGAAGCTTTCGAGGATGCTTACGAGCTTGACGGTGGTACTGCAGATGCTAACCAGTTCGAGAAGGCTACAACCGATGCTGAGGCATTGGCAGCAGACAAGAAGATTGGTACTGTATCTCAGACAACAGCTGACATAGAGGGTATGCAGACTGAGGTTATCGCTTGGTCTATCAAGAACCAGGCTGCTTACGCTGCATTCAAGGCTGGTAAGACAACTTTGTCAACATACGTTCGTTATGCTTTGAAGGCTGGCAAGACTGCTGCCAACAAATACGTTTACGTGAAGTTGACTTGGACTCCATCTGCTATCAACTTGAAGCCATCTACAACATTCGGCAACGAGAACAAGATTAAGAAGTACTGGTATGCAGCAAATAGCGCTGTAGCTGGTACAGGTTATGACGATGTTCACGGTAACGTTGAGGTTGTAGGTACAGAAGGTGCAAACGATGAGTACGTATTCGATTTGAAGAATGCTCTCGTAGGCAACAAGCTTTCAGTTAATCCTCTTACTGCTCCATACGCTGACTTGAACCAGGAGTTGAAGTTGACATTCGGCTTCGTAACAGGTAAGGGTCTCTTCGCTAGCGAAGATGGCAGGAAGGTTTACGCCGAGAAGGAGTTGACTAATGTAGTTGCAAGCTTGGATCCTGTTACTGGCATCGTAACATACGCAAAGAACGAGACAGCAAAGAAGTTGTTGAACGCTTACGGTCACAAGGATTTGAAGAATACCGTTACAGCTATCGTTGCAGTGAAGGCTACTATCTGTGATAACATTGATGTTCCTGTTGCTTCTAATGAGTTTAATGTTAAGTTCCTCCGTCCTATCAACGTAGAGGAGGCTACAGCTAGCTTCGAGGATGCAGAAACTGCAGGTTCTACAGCTGATATCAAGTTGACATTCACGGACTGGCGTGATCACAACTTCACTGATACTAAGGTTACTAAGGGTCTGGATTACTTCAAGTACTATGGCGTAAAGGAAATCGCTGTTGACATTGAAAATGCAACAACAGACCTTAACGGTAACAGTAGCCAGAAGTTGAAGGATCTTACAGACAAGGTTAAGTTCACATTCTCTGCTCCTACTGCTATCTCTGCAAACAACTATGGTAATTTGAAGTACGAGAACAATGGTTTGACAGTTGGTCAGTTCCACGTTTACTTCCCAGCTACGATCACTTACGATTGGGGTACAATCAAGACAACTATCACTGCTACTGTAGGTAAGACACAGAACAATGCTCATCGTCACTAATTCGCAAAGCTTAAGGCTATAACATAATTATAGGCAGGCATGATTAGCATGCCTGCCTATTTTCATTATCACCATGATGAAGAAAGTTAATATTATATTAGGTATTTTATTCTTGGCTATCGCCTCAGTGACACTCAGTGGCTGTGGTGAGAAGAAAAAGAACAGCCCCTTGACAGGTTTTGAGCAGGCTATCACCAACGCTGATTCCGTAGAAATAACCCATTTGGTCAACCAGTTCTTTGAATACGCCGAGAATGGCAACTATGATGCAGCCGCTGGTATGCTGTTCAAGGACAATGTGGACTCCGTATACAACGAGCCGCAGCCCCTTGACAACAAGGCTATGACAGATTTGAAGAACATGCTTTCTTCCCTGCCCATCCAAAGCCACAAGATAGATTACATCAAGTTCAAGGAAGCATACGCCAACGAGGTAAAGTGTACAGCCATCATCATGCCGGCACACGACAATGTGCCAGAGATCAAGACCGTCTTTTACTTCAAGCCTATTGACTATCTTGGCAAGTGGAAACTTTGTATGATTGATTCTCATAACGGCGACCGACCTGTTGTCGAGCATGCCAAGAAAGACTCAATGCAGAGGGAATATGAGACAGAGATGAGGGAGAAGAACCTCGAGAAGCTCAAGAAGTAAATGAAAAAGCTTTTCTTTCTCTTATGGATGACGGGAATTGGCTGTCTGACGATGGCAAAGAATCCTGTGGGCAAGATTGAGTTCGAGAAGACTTCCTTTCATTTCGGAACCTTCGAGAAGCGTATCGTCAGAACTTGTGTCTTTGTCTTCAAAAACACGGGAAGCGCTCCTGTCGTCATCAATCAGGTCTATACCACTTGCAACTGTACTTCCGTCCGCTTTGCCCAAACCCCCATATTGCCTAATAAAAAAGGTTATATCACCGTCGTATACGATGGCAAGTATTACAACAAGGGACATTTTAGAAAAAGCATCGACGTTTGGTCGAATGCAGAGAATGGTATGGTGCGATTGTTTATCTCTGGTACAACAAAGTAAGCGTTATTATTGAATCATTTTTTTCAAAAAACATTTAAAAATGATGATATCAAAAATTAAGTATGTCTTGTTTGCTTCAGCCTTGATGGCTGGCACAGCAACAAGTATGGCTCAAGCCACCTATACCGATAAGGACGGCAATGAGTATCAATTCAAGAAGCACTTCTACCTCGATATTCAGGGTGGTGGACAGTATACACTGGGCGAGGCTAAGTTCAAGGACTTACTCTCTCCTAATATTCAGGGAGCTATTGGCTATCAATTCTCTCCAGTTTTCGGACTCCGTGCTCAGATGAACGGACTCTGGAGCAAGGGCGGCTGGGCTGGTTTCCGCTCCAAAGTGGGAGAAAAGCCTTACAACGCCAAATATAAGTTTAAATATATAGCTCCTGGTGTAGATTTCATGTTCAACCTCTCCAACCTTTTCTGTGGCTGGAACCCGAACCGTGTGTTTAATATAAGTGCTTTCGCTGGCGGTGGTATCAACTGGGCAGGAGCTAACCAGGAAGTAAACGACATCGCTGCCACGCTTGAGAACCTCAACGACTACAACCTGGAGTATCTCTGGCAGGGAAAGAAGGTTCGCCCTTACGGCAGAGCCGGTATCGACTTGGAATTCAAGGTAAGCAAGGCTGTGAGCATCATGCTCGAGGGCAATGCCAACATGATTTCAGACAAGTACAACTCTAAGAAGGCAGATAACCCTGACTGGTACTTCAATGCACTGGCAGGTGTACGCATCAACCTGGGCAAGAGCTATACCAAGAAGGCTAAGCCGGTAGAGGAACCTGCTCCGGCACCAGCTCCTAAGCAGGAATATGTAGCTCCTAAGCCAGCTCCTGTAGAGAAGAAGGTAGAGGAGATTCGCCGTGACATCTTCTTCACCATCAATTCTTACAAGATTGCTCCTGCTGAGGATGCTAAGATCCGTGAGGTGGTTGACTTCCTGAACAAGAACACAGAGGCAAAGGTTGTAGTAACCGGCTATGCTGACAAGGGTACAGGCTATGACGTCATCAACGACCGCATCGCTGCCAAGCGAGTAGCAGCTGTGGTTTGGATGCTGACAAAGAAATATAATATACCTTCAGAGCGCATTACAGAAGAATCTAAGGGTGCACGTGTGCAGCCTTTTGCAGAAAATGCAGAGAACCGTGTAACGATCATGATCGCTAAGTAGTACGGTAAGTTTATAATGCGACAATCAATTATTTTAATTGGTGGCGGGGCATCCTCAAGGAGTGCCCCGTTTTTCTTTCAGCTATCCCTTCCTTCTCCCGCTCATTTTGTTATTTTTTCACCATTTCTTGCAGTTTCTCAATATTTTGTTGTACCTTTGCACAAAAATAATAATAAATTGCAAGAAAATGGGAAAGATTATATTGACGGGCGACCGTCCTACAGGTAAACTTCACCTGGGTCATTACATCGGCTCTCTGCAGCGCCGAGTACAACTTCAGAACGCTGGCGACTTCGACAGGATGTTCGTTTTCATGGCAGATGTTCAGGCTTTGACTGATAATGCCGACAATCCTGAGAAGATTCGACAGAACATTACAGAGGTGGCTCTTGACTATCTCTCTGCGGGCCTCGACCCACAGAAGTGTACACTCTATATCCAGAGTATGATTCCAGAGTTGGCTGAGTTGACTACCTATCTGATGAACCTCATCAGCGTATCTCGTGTTCAGCGTAACCCAACCGTGAAGACTGAGATCAAGATGCGTAACTTCGAGGCAAACATTCCGCTCGGTTTCTTCTGCTATCCTGTGAGTCAGGCTGCCGACATCACCGCTTTCAAGGCTACAACCGTGCCTGCCGGTGAGGACCAGGAGCCTATGCTGGAGGTAACCCGCGAGTTGGTTCGCCGCTTCAACCAGACTTATGCACCTGTTTTGGTAGAGCCGGAGATTCTGCTTCCTGAGATTGCCTGCTGCCGTCGTCTTCCTGGAACTGACGGTAAGGAGAAGATGAGTAAGAGTCTCGGCAACTGCATCTACATGAGTGACGATGAGAAGACCGTTTGGAAGAAGGTGAAGAAGATGTCTAACGGTGAGCCACGTATGAGCATGGAAGAGCCAGGACATCTGGAGGGCAATGCCGTATTCACCTATCTCGAGGCATTCTCTACTCCTGAGGATTTCGCAGAGTTCTGGCCTGAGTTCAAGACTTTGGATGAGTTGAAGGAGCAGTATGTGAAGGGTGGTATCGGTGACGGTACCTGCAAGAAGTTCCTGAACAGCGTCATTAACAAGATGCTCGACCCAATCCGTGCCCGCCGTCATGAGTTTGAGCAAGATATTCCTGAGGTATTCAATATCCTGAAGAAGGGTAGCGAGGATGCCCGCGAGTTTGCAGCCCAGACTATGGATGAGGTTCGCAAGGCTATGCGTATCGACTATTTCAGCGATGCTGCCTATATTGAGGAGCAGGCTGCGAAATATAGAGTATAGTGATTATTTATTAGTGATTAATGATAATCATTAAAGTACGTGAATAAACGAATATTACAATTAGCGGTGCCGTCGATAATATCCAATATCACGGTACCGCTTTTGGGTTTGGTGGATGTCGCCATCGTCGGGCATATCGGCGATGCGGCTTACATCGGAGCCATTGCCGTGGGGTCGATGCTGTTCAATGTCATCTACTGGCTTTTCGGATTCCTGAGAATGGGAACCAGCGGAATGACTTCGCAGGCTTTGGGAAGGAGAGATTTGGCTGAGGTACTGAAGCTCCTGGTGCGCTCTCTGAGTATCGGTGTGGGGATAGGAGTGCTGTTTTTCGTTCTCCAGAAATGGCTGATAGGCTGTGGACTGTGGGCGATGTCGCCGGAAGCGGATGTCGTAGAACTGGCACGAAGATACTGTTATGTCTGTATCTGGGGAGCCCCGGCAGTGCTAGGACTCTACGGATTTACGGGCTGGTTTATCGGTATGCAGAACACGCGCATTCCGATGATGGTATCGCTGATGCAGAATGTGGTGAACATCATCGCCTCTCTGCTGCTGGTCTTTGTCGGCGGTATGACGGTAGAAGGCGTGGCGCTCGGAACGGTTATTGCCCAATGGTGGGGATTCCTGATGGCATGTCTGTTCTATCGCATCTGTTATCGCCGGTTAAGCAAGTATGACTATTGCCGGCATCTCTTTGCTGCCGAACCGCTGAAGCAGTTTTTTTCGCTCAATAAGGATATCTTTCTCCGCACCCTCTGTCTGGTGGCGGTCAACCTCTTCTTTACGGCGGCAGGTTCCAGGGAGAGTACCATTGTGCTGGCTGTGAATACGCTGCTGATGACGCTCTTTACCATCTTCTCTTATTTTATGGATGGTTTTGCCTATGCGGCAGAGGCGTTGAGCGGCAAGTATTATGGAGCTCGAAACATGGGAGCATTCCGCGAGGTGGTTAGAAGAACGATGGGTTTTGGAGCTGTCGTGGCTGTAGGTTTCACCTTATTATATATAGTGGGTGGCGAGAATTTCCTCTCTTTGCTCACGAGCGATAAGCAGGTGATAACTGCATCGGGCGAATATTTCTGGTGGGCTGTGCTGATTCCGCTGTCTGGCATGTCGGCATTCGTCTTCGATGGCATCTTTGTAGGCATTACCCAGTCTAAGTCGATGCTCTGTTCTACCGCCGTAGCCTCGGCTTCGTTCTTCGGTCTGTTCTTCGGCTTGCATCCTTTCCTGGGCAATCATGCCCTGTGGTTGGCCTTCATTCTCTACCTTCTGTTGAGGGGAATCGTACTGTTCGTCATTTACCATAAAAAACTGCGGTAAATGACGAATTGTCTTTTTATAGGATATATTAGTAGAAATAATGTACATCTTTCATAAAAATTGCACACTGAATTATAGTGTGCGCATTTTTGTGAAAAACTACATTAATATAGTTTAAATCTTAGGCTTATATTCTTTTTCTTAGCCGAAAATTAGTAATTTCGCAGAGCAAAACTTAAAAAGAAAAGAGTAAATGACAGCAGAAGAATATTATCAGCAAGGTAACGCCTGGCGCAAGCAGGGTGACTTTAAGCGTGCCCTCGACTGCTATATGGAGGCCATAGCCCTCGATCCGGAGAGCCCTGCCGTAGCAGCCAAGGAGATGTTGGATGATATCATGAGCTTTTATTGCAAAGACTACTACAATCCATAACAACCGACATGTGGACAGCAGGAGCTTTGTTTACTCCAATGGTAAAGATAATTAGTAAGAAATTAGAATATGAGTAAGATTAAAGGGGCTATTGTAGTCGACACCGGGCGTTGCAAGGGATGCTCGCTCTGTGTGGAGGCTTGTCCTCAGCATGTCATCGCATTGGCAGAGAAAAAAGTCAATGTGCATGGTTACCGTTATGTAGAGGCAGCTGTACCTGATGCGTGTGTTGGTTGCACTTCGTGCGCCATCGTGTGTCCGGACGGCTGTATCACTGTTTATCGTAAGAAGGAGGACTAAATAATGGCAAATCAGAAAGTTACATTAATGAAAGGCAATGAGGCGATAGCCCATGCCTGTATCAGATGTGGTGCGGATGGTTTCTTCGGCTATCCTATCACACCTCAAAGTGAGATTATAGAGACGCTGGCTCTGCTCAAGCCATGGGAAACATCAGGTATGGTGGTTCTGCAGGCTGAGAGTGAGGTGGCGGCTATCAACATGGTTTATGGTGGCGCCGGTGCCGGTAAGCGTGTCATTACCACTTCTTCAAGTCCGGGTGTGGCTTTGATGCAAGAGGGTATCTCTTACATGGCAGGTGCTGAGATTCCAGGCGTTATCGTCAATGTGCAGCGTGGCGGTCCGGGTCTGGGTACCATCCAGCCATCCCAGAGTGATTATTTCCAGGCTACCCGCGGTGGTGGTAACGGCGATTATAATGTGATTGTGCTGGCTCCTGCTTCTGTTCAGGAGATGGCTGATTTCGTTGATCTCGCCTTTACGCTTGCCTTTAAGTATCGCAATCCTGCGATGATTCTGAGCGATGGTGTCATTGGTCAGATGATGGAGAAGGTGGTTCTGCCTCCTGTCAAGCCTCGTCGTACCGAGGAGGAGATTGCGAAGGAATGTCCTTGGGCTACCATCGGCCGTCCGAAGAGTCGTCCTGTCAACATCATGACCTCTCTGGAACTCAAGCCTGAGGTGATGGAGGAGCGCAATATTGCTCTTCAGGAGAAATACAGAAAAATCCGTGAAACCGAGGTTCGTTATGAAACCGAGCAGATGGATGATGCCGACTATGTTATCGTAGCCTTCGGTAGTGCGGCACGTATTGCCGAGAAGAGCATCGAGAGTGCGCGTGAGCAGGGCATCAAGGTAGGATTGTTCCGTCCTATCACCCTCTGGCCCTTCCCTGAAAAGGAGATTCATGAACTCGCCAAGACCAAGAAGGGCATTCTGGTTGTAGAAATCAATGCCGGTCAGATGGTTCAGGATGTGCGACTGGCTGTGAATGGTCAGACTCCTGTGGAGCACTTTGGTCGTCTGGGCGGTATCGTACCGGAGCCGGAGGAAATCGTTGAAGCATTAAAGAAGTTAATAAAATGAATGATATAATTTCACCAGAGAATCTGGTATATAAGAAGCCTACGCTGATGAACGATACCCCGATGCACTATTGCCCGGGGTGTTCGCATGGCGTAGTTCATAAGCTCGTTGCCGAGGTTATCGAGGAGATGGGCATGGAGGATAAGACGGTAGGCGTATGTCCGGTGGGCTGCGCTGTCTTTGCTTATCGCTATTTGGATATTGACTGGCAGGAGGCTGCTCATGGTCGTGCACCTGCTGTAGCTACGGGCATCAAGCGCTTGTGGCCTGATCGTCTTGTCTTCACTTATCAGGGCGATGGCGATTTGGCGTGCATCGGTACCTGCGAAACTATCCACGCCCTGAACCGTGGTGAGCATATCGCCATCATCTTCATCAATAATGCCATCTATGGTATGACCGGCGGACAGATGGCGCCAACCACCCTGTTGGGTCAGAAGACTGCTACCTGTCCTTATGGTAGAGATGCTGATCTTCATGGTTATCCACTCAATATTACCGAGTTGGCAAGCCATCTGCAGGGTACTTGTTATGTAACCCGCCAGAGTGTGGAGACCGTGGCAAGCATCAAGAAGGCAAAGAAGGCTATCCGCAAGGCGTTCGAGGCAAGCATGCAGGGCAAGGGCTCCAGCCTGGTAGAGATTGTTTCTACCTGCAACAGCGGTTGGAAACTCTCACCTGTTGAGGCCAACAAGTGGATGGAAGAGAACATGTTTAAGCAGTATCCTAAGGGTGACCTGAAGGATACAACGAACATGTAATGTTGAATGTTGAATGTTGAATGTTGAATTTGGCATTTACAAAAGATTAGAACAATGAAGACAGAAATCATTATATCCGGTTTTGGCGGTCAGGGCGTTCTCTCTATGGGAAAGATTCTGGCTTATTCAGGGCTGATGGAGGATAAGGAAGTAACCTGGATGCCTGCTTACGGACCAGAGCAGCGTGGCGGTACAGCCAATGTGACGGTCATTGTGAGCGACAGTCGCATCTCTTCGCCTATCCTGAGCCATTATGATGTAGCCATCGTGCTCAACCAGCCGTCGCTCGACAAGTTTGAGCCGAAGATTAAACCAGGCGGCATCCTGATTTATGATGGCTATGGTGTGATGAATCCTCCACAGCGTAAGGACATCACCATTTATCGCATTGATGCGATGGACAAGGCTGCCGAGATGAAAAACTCCAAGGTGTTCAATATGATTGTTTTGGGCGGTCTGCTGAAGGTTTGTCCTGTAGTTAGCACCGATGGTTTGAACAAGGCGCTTTACAAGTCATTGCCAGAGCGCCATCATGGTTTGATTCCGCTGAACATGCAGGCAGTGGAAGAGGGAATGAAGATTATCGAAAAGGTAGATTAAATTCAATCATCAGTATAGATAAGGGAGCGGGCTGCGTTGCAATGCAGTTCGCTCCCTTGTTTTATTAGGATGGGTTGAAAAGGAAAATAAAAGAATGATGCAAATAGCACGATGCAGATTACATGATCCAATTTGCATCATATCGTGTACAGCATTCAAAATCTGGTATTGATAGTTTTTTTCGTATCTTAAACTAAAGAAAGTTGTTCTTTTCCTTGGCATTTCCAATTCTTTTCCTTAATTTTGTGGCGTTAATTTAAAAGAAAGGAATAATATGGAAACGATTAATATTCAGTTTCAAGTACCTTCTACAGGTCAATATACGCTTGACGAATTTGTCGCTAAGCTCAAAGACTATGCTGAAAAATTAGCCAGTTCTATCTCTAAATCAGGAAACAGTTATCAGGAAACTTATATGAGCCAGGCAGAGCAGGAAGCCTATGTGGCAGAAAGCCTCAACCGTGCTCTTGATGAACTGGAAGCTCATAAGAAGAATGGGACTAAGCCGATGGATGCTCGTGAATTGTTGAGAAGACTTCGGGAAGAGGAGGCATAGTATGAAGGTTAAGATTTATACGGAAAAAGAATTTGAGCGACAACTTAGAAAGCTTTCCTTGCTGGTAAATTGATTATCAAGGATCATACGATGGCTGCCCTTGGTTTGGGTGGTAAACCGTATAAGAAAATAAAGGTGACGCATCTCATTTGATGCGCCACCTTATTATATATAGTTCTAAAAACTTTATTCCGCCAATCGGATGCTCATCGGACTTACGGTGATGAGGCGCTTCTTGTAGAGGTCGCCTATGGCACGCTTGTAAACCTTCTTGCTCACGTGGAAACGCTCGTAGATGTCGTCGGCCTCGCTCTTGTCGCCAAGGTTGCACTCGCCGTCGTTGTCCAGAAGATACTGGTATAGGGTTTCGGCGAAATCGGCAGTCTGCTGGATGCCGGTCTTCTGCAGGGTGACATCTATCTTTCCGTCAGGACGGACTCTTCCGATGTATCCCTTCATCTTGTCACCCGTGTGGATATACTGGAAAATCTGGTCCTGATAGAGCAGACCCGGATACTGGTTGTCGATGATAACCTTGAAGCCGAGGTCGGTCTTCTGCCAGATGAGGAGATCCACCTCATCACCATGCTTGTAGTGAGGATGGTCTTCATTGAGATAACGCTCAATCTTGGCAGAGGCAACGATGCGATAGCTCTCCTCGTCGATGTGGATATGCACGATGTAGGAGTTGCCGAGCACCATGCGCTTCTTCTGCTCGCGGAATGGGCAGAAGATGTCCTTCATCAGCCCCCAGCCCAGAAAGGCTCCGTATTCGTTGACCCATTTCACTTCGAGATAGGCGAAATCGCCCACCTTTGCCAAAGGGGTTTCGGTGGTTGCTATGAGGCGCTCTTCCTGGTCGAGATAGATGAAGACATCCAGCTCGTCGCCGATGCCTGCGTCTTCAGGTACGTAGCGGGATGGAAGGAGGATTTCTCCCTCGTCACCACCATCGAGATACAGACCGAAATCTACTTTCTTTACGATGCGAAGGCGATTGTAATCGCCGAGTTTTATCTTTTTGCTCATATAATATTATCTTCAGTTTTTTCTTCTGTTGTTGGGGCTTCTGCAACTTTTGCAGTTTCTTCCTGGCTATCAGCAGCTCCTGCTTCCACCGTCTTCTCAATCATTCCATCCTTGAGATGGATGGTGCGGTCGGTGATGGCAGCAAGGCCCTCATCATGAGTTACGATGACGAAAGTCTGACCGAACTTGTCTCTGAGGTCGAAGAAGAGCTGGTGAAGCTCAGCCTTGTTCTTGGTGTCGAGACTTCCTGATGGCTCATCGGCAAGGATGACGGCAGGATTATTGATCAAAGCTCTCGCCACGGCTACACGCTGTTTCTCACCACCGGATAACTCGGCAGGCTTGTGACTGGCTCTATCGCTCAAGCCCATGAACGCCAGTAACTCCTCGGCGCGCTCTTTGGCTTCTTTTCGGCTCTTGCCTGCAATGAAGGCAGGAATCATGATGTTCTCCAGAGCGGTGAACTCAGGGAGAAGTTGGTGGAACTGGAAGACGAAACCGAGATGCTGGTTGCGGAAATCGCTCAGTTTCTTGGTGCTGAGGCTGCTTACATCGATGCCATCAACCATGATGCTGCCACTGTCAGGCTTGTCGAGGGTACCGATAATCTGGAGGAGTGTAGTCTTGCCGGCACCACTAGGACCGACGATACTTACCACCTCGCCCTTGTCAATATGCAGGTCGATGCCCTTAAGCACCTGCAGGGAGCCGAAGCTCTTGGTTATACCTTTTATATCTATCATTTTCTTACTCAAAATTATTTTGCAGGCAAAATTAAGCAAAATATTTGGAAATGCCTAATTTTAAGAGATAAAAAGAAATAAGGAGGGATATAAAAAAACAAAACGAGCCTTATTCTTGCAAATAAAGCTCGTTTCAGTACTCAATTCTGTATTACTTTCTATAAAATGTATGTGTTATTTCAACCCATCGGCATCGCAGGTGGTCTTCAATCCGTTGCTCTTTTCTCTAGGGATGATATTCACCTTTTTCGTCACTGTGTTCTCGATAAGGTTGGCATCGAATGCCATCTTCTTGTCGGTGCAGGTGATATCCTGGAAGGTGAAATCTACTAGGCGGTATTTATCGCTCTTACCCACATCGAAGAAGTTGTCGCAATCCATCTGGATGTTCTTCATTGTGATGTTGCTTCATGATGATATGAAATCCATTCTATCAAATTGCATCAGCCAGTTCTTGGTATCCTTGCGCCACTTATCTCTTTCTGTTGCTAATAGGTATTTGCTTGTTTGCATATTGTTTCTTGTTTTATTTCATCTGCAAAATTACGCAGAATAATTCTAACTTCCAAATTTTTATGTTTTTTTTTCAGCAATCCTGCATTTCGTTGTTACTTCTGATTGACGTTGCAAAGATACAACATTTCCGTTTCCTACCTATGCGATTTGTGCGATTTGCGTGGATTCGGGAAATAAAGTACAGAAAATACCATGAAATCATTCTGAAAATATCTCCGAAGGATAAAAAGATAACTCCGATAGATAAGAAATTATCTCCGAAAGATAGCAGAATATCTCCGAAGGATAAGAAAATATCTTCGATAAAGAAGACTTGGAAGCTGTGTTGGGTGACGAGGTGAAGGGTATATTTTAAATCTTTATATTATATTCTTTTTAGGGCTTTTTCGATTTTTGACCCTAGGGTACTTTTTGATTTTACCCTTTTTTCCTTTACCCACGCGTACATATATAAATAGAGTTTTCAAACCTTCACCCTTCACCTTTTTATTTAACATTCTGTAGATCAATTTATTAAAGGTGAAGGGTGGTGAAGGGTGTTTTCGGTTTCTCTTAAACATATTTTAAGAAACGAAGCTGTCTTTACATTTTTTTTAAGTTGCATTTCTTCTTAAACCATTGCAGGAATGATTCGTAAGCACTGATCTCTTCCTGATGCTGAGGCTCAGCGAAGGTAAGCTGGTCGCCGTAGGAATCACCATGCTGGTCGGGGAAGATAATCATCAGGTTGGTACCTGAGAAGTATTTCGTGATTTCCTCCGGCAGACGCTCCAGTGCTGTCTTGTAAGATACGGTTCCCTTACGGGCGGTTACTACCACGAACAGGTGGTCTGGAGATATCTGCGAAGCCAGCTGCGGCAACTCGTTCCAGTGAATCATCTGGGTATAATCGGCACGCACTTCCGGATGCCGGTTCTTGATATATTCATTGATGAGCGCCAGACTCTCTTCTCTGCCATGAAACTGGATGCGGCAGTCGAGGTTGCCGGCAAGTCGGGCTAGTCGTTCCAGCCAGCGGTAGAAACCCGGCTCAAACTCTGCTCTCGAAGGTACGGCTACCTGTATTCTTCTCAATGTATTCAACGGCTGTCTGATGCGTGCCATGATAATCTGGCGGCTCAATCCGTTGAAAAGACTCTGGTGGAATTCGCCCCAGAACTTCGGCGAAACCTCAGGATGCATGTGCATTCCGATGATAATCTCAGAACATTGGAACTCGTTGAAGGCATGCTTGATGCCGTTGGCGATGTTGGCGGCAATACGAACCTGGGTCTGCGTCATCACATCGGTGGCAGCAGCCAGCTGACTGCAATGTTCCAGAATCCGTCTTCCCTGTTCCTGGTTGTATCGCATGTCCTTGTCTTCATATACCACATTCAGGCAGATGAGTCCCCTGTTCAGTTTCTGGTTTCTCACCAGAAACGCCAGACTCATCAGGTTGTCGGCATATTCAGGATATTTCACCGGAACCAGAATCTTCTCATCGCTCACCTTCTTGTCGTCTTCCGCATCAGGCAGTTCCTTGTCTCTCAGGATAATCTTCTGCGAAGACCGGTCGGTAAGGATGGATGAGATGATGCAGGTAATCAGAATCATCATAACCACACCATTGAGCATATCATCGTTGACGAGGTAAGTGCCCGGTGCTACGAGCAGATGCATACCCACCATCACCATGGCGATACTTCCGGCAGCATGAGCCGAAGTGAGTCCGAACATCATGTGACCCGAAGAAAGTGGCAATCGAAAACCCAGACAGGCGATATAGGCTGCGATGGCTTTGCCCAGGGTTCCGAAGAAGGCGATACAGAACACGACCCATAGAATATGACTGCCCTGAAACAGCAGATTGATATTGATTAGCATGCCCACACCTATCAGGAAATAAGGAATGAAGAGGGCATTGCCGATAAATTCGAGGCGGTTCATCAGTGGCGAAACATGCGGAATATATCTGTTTAATATCAGACCGGCGAAGAAAGCACCGAAAACGCCCTCAATGCCCACTATCTGCGAAAGTGCCGCACTCATAAAGAGCATCGAAAGTACGAAGATAAACTGCATCACCGCATCGCTGTATCTTCGCAAGAACCATCTTGTAAGTCGGGGAATCAGTATGATCATCACGCCACAATAGGCGGCAAACTTGAGGGTGAAGAATACCCAGAACAGTACGCCGTCATGCTTGCTGAACGATGCTACCAGTCCGGCAAGCATAATCAGGGCTATGAGCAGCGAAATCATGCTCGACCCCACACTCAGCGTAACGCTCGGTTTCTGTTGCAGTCCGTATCTCGAAACGATAGGATAGGCAATCAGCGTATTGGATGCCATGATGCAGCTCAGCAGGAAGGAAGCCTTGGCAGAGTAGTGGAGCAGCCAGATGCTCATGCCATAGGTGAGGAAGAACGGTATAAAACAGGTGAGCAGGCCATAGATAAGCAGTCGCGACTTGTTCTTTTTCATGCCTTCCATATCCATCTCCAGTGCAGCGAGGAACATGATGTAATAGAGTCCCACCTTTCCGAAGAGTTCAAACGAAGAGTCGCGCTCCAGGATATTCAGTCCGTATTTGCCTATGAGCACACCTGCCAGCACCATTCCGATGATGTGCGGGATACGGAGTTTACCCATGATGATAGGGGCAAAGAGGATGATGAGGAGCACTACGAAGAATATCAACGTAGGGTCTGTGATAGGGAAGTATTGAGCGATATGGAACATAGGCTTTCTTCTTTTTTGTTATACTTAAAGAGGGATTTCTGCATCAGCATTCATCCCTCCCTTTCTGTTTTTGACTGCAAAAGTACGAATAAATCTTGAAAGCACAAAGTTTTTCTGCCCTTATCCTACAATCATGGTGATATTTTTGCAATTTGTGAACCCGAAAACGGGTGCACCGCTGCCTATTGGCATCACAACCGATTGTTTCTGAGTAAGCAGCTCTGATATAACTCAATTCTAGGCATACACAAATGCAATACATTTTGCAATACATATATATAGAGATAAAGAAGTAGAAAGAGTTTTCATCAAGGTAAAAGTTTATATTTAGGTTTAAATTGCAGTTTTATTATCTCAAAAGATAAGTAGGATTTTAGGTTCGGTTTATGAAAAGTGAAGCCTGCCGGCAGTGATGCCGACAGGCTTCTGCGTTTACTGCTTCCTCAAACTATACTTGCCGTGCTTGTCGAACACGAGCCAATAGAGCACAGGCAGGATGGTGGCGATGAGTACCATCGAGATAAGCGTACCGAAGAAGATAACGGCTCCCATTGGCGACCACAGCGTATTGTTCTCTACCATCATAGGCAGTACGCCTACCGAGGCGGCTGCCGATGTAAGGAAGATAGGGCGCATGCGGCGCTCGCCAGCCTGGAAGGCAGCTTCCTTTACCGATAACCCCTTGTCGCGGCGCAGTTCCTCGGCATAGTCGAGCATGATGATGCCGTTTCTTACCAGGATACCCATCAGGCTCACAATGCCTAATATGCAGGTAAGACTCACGTCGAAACCCGTAACCAGAAGGCCTATAGCTGCACCGAAGATGCAGAGCGACATGGACGAGAGATTCACCAGTGCCAGACTGATGCGCTTGAAATGGAAGAGCAGGATGAAGAAGATGATCAAGGCTGCTATCATCACGCCCGATGTAACCTGAGGAAGGGTTTCGGCATCCTTTTCTGCCATACCGCCAATCTCCCAATCAAGACTGGAATCTAGCGGGAGTTTGGATACTTCCTGCTTCAGTTCGTTGGCCAATCGGTTGGCATTGAATCCCCTTAAAGGTTCACCTATGATAGAGATGGTACGCACGCCGTTTCTGCGTATGATGCTGCCGTCGTGCCAGTCGGGCGAAATCTTAGCCAGCTGGCGGAGTGGAACGCTCGATGTTCCTCCCATCACGGGGATGTATTCGTTGGCAAGGTCGCTGTCGTTCTCCGATTTCAGAATCATCTTCACCGGATAATCGCCTTCCCAAAGGGTGGCCATCGGGATACCATCGCCAAAATGAATGGCAAGGTCGGCAGAGAGTATGGTCTTGTTTACACCCAGCCGGTTGGCCTCGGTAGCATCCGGAGTTACCCTGATGCCAGGCAGAGGCTCTTCGTAGTTGGTACGAATCAGGTTGATGCCTTCTATCTTGTGCATGCAGGCTTCTATCTTCCTGGCGGCAGCCTTCAGGTCGCCGATACTGTCGCCGCTCACTCTTACTTCTATAGGGTAGGCGGCATTGTTGTAATCCATCTGCTTGAAGCGGATGTAGCAGTCGGGAAAATAGTTGGAGTATCGGTCGGCATATCGGTCGAGTACCTCTTCTGTGGCATCGTTATCTATTGTATTCACGATAAATTGCGCAAAGTTCTCACCGCCAATCTGTGGCGCATAGGTGGTGTGGAAACGGGGTGAACCCTGGCCTACAAACGTGGTTACGGCTGTTACCTGCGGGTCGCGCTGCAGAATATGGGCCATGGAATCTGCCACCTGTGCGGTTCTTGCAGCGGTGGTTCCGCTAGGCAGATAGAACTCTACGGCAAACTGGTTTCTCTCGGCGATAGGCATCATTCGTTGCGGAAGATGTACGAAGATGATGGCTCCGATGCTCACCAGTGCGATGCCCACAGCGAGGGTGGTGCGTGGAAAGGCGAAACAACGTTTCAGTAACCATGTGTAACCCATCTGCAGATAGTCGAGCGGCTTTTTGCGGGCGTTGGCTTTTTGCGGGCTGCTGATGCCATGATGAATCACCATATACTGTAAATAAGGTGTGAGCAGCAGCGAAACCATGAGCGAGATGCTTAGGATAATGAACATGGCCCAAGGGAATGATTTTACGAAATCGCCCATTTCGCCATGCATGGTAAAGAGGAATGGGAAGAAGGTGAGCGAGATGCTAAGCGTGGCTGAAAGTACCGACATGAAGAACTCTCTAGGAGCGGCGATGGCTGCATGCCAGCGCGACATGCCATGGCCCAGCTTCTCCATGTAGTTGTCGATGATAACCACGGAATCATCTACCACCATACCCAGTGTTACGATGAGGGCAGCCAATGTAACGGTGTTCAGTTCCATACCTAAAAGATAGAAAATACCCACCGACGAGAAGATGGTGATAGGGATGCTGAGGGCTGATACCTCTGCCACGCGGCGCGGCATCAGCAGGATGACCACGATGATGACGGAGATGACCGATATGAGCAGCTCGCGCAGGAAATTAAGTACCGATTCGCTTACCACCTTGCTCTGGTCGGTGATGGTATTGATGTGTACATCGTCGGGCAGTGACTGCTCAAAATCATCCATCGTCTTGTGTACGTCTCTTCCCATCTTCACGATGTCGTTTCCCGGTCGCATTTCAATGGATAGGAGCACGCATTTGTTGCCGTTGCTCTTGATGTATTTATTCAGTTTCGGATATTCTCTTTTTATCTGTGCGATATCCTTCAGGCGCACGATGTTGCCCGTGGGGTCGGAATATACGATTTGTTCTGCCACATCCCGCTCGTTGTTGTATGAGTCGGTGATGTGGATGGGCAGGTTGAGGTTGCCCTGTTCCAGGTTTCCGCTCATGGTGGTGAAGCCCTGTAGGGAAAGGTTGTTCAGAATCTTATAGGGTCCGATACCGTATTTGGCCAGTTTGTTCTGGTCCAGGCAGATGCTTATCTGTTCGTTTTCCAGTCCGTAGGTTCGGAGGTTCGAGATGGCATCAATGCGGCGCAGTCTGTCTTTCAGCTGGTCTATGTATGTATTCAGTTCCCGATAGGTTTTCTGCTTGCTTTCCATCGTGATGAGTAGGGCAGAGGTATCGGCGATGTCATCCACAGCCTGCAGGGCAAGAACACCCGTAGGAAGGGAGGCCTTGAAGGCCTGCAGGCCATGCTTGAACTTGCTCCAGAAGGCATCCCGGTCCTCCACGTCGCCGTTGAGTTCCAGGAACACGATCAGCATGCCGTCCTTGCTCTGGGTATAGGTCTTTTTCTTGTTCACCTCCTTGTATCCGAAGATGAAGTTCTCCAGCGGTTTAGCCACCCGTTCTTCCACCTCTTCGGATGTAGCGCCCGGATATACGGCTACGCAGGCGCCCTGCCTGATGGTGAATTGCGGCATCTCCTGCTTGGGCATGATGCAGATACCGAGTATGCCTAGAAATACGAGCATGCCCATCAGAAGCATCACGATGTTGTGATTACACATCGCCGACTCGATGAACGAGCGCTTAATGATACGGTTGGGCTTCCTGGTGATGCGTGCCTTGATGTGGTCGCGAAGGGCAGTGTCCTTTTCCGGCTTTTTGGAATTCTCCGGTTTGTTTGTCTCTTGCCTTATTTCTTGATTCATATCTTTTTTCTCCACTTTTTATCGGTTATCTCTTTTTGTTGTATCCACCTTCATTCCTTCAGAAACCTTCTGCTGGCCATTGATGATAACCTGGTCGCCAGCCTTCAGTCCCGAAAGGATGACGATGCCATCGCCTTCGAAATCGCCGGTTGTTACGGGTTGCTGATGTGCCTTTCCGTTTACTACGGTCCATACGAATCGGGAGTTATCTACATCCAGTTCTACGCTTTGTGGCGGAACGGTGATGTGGGATGGGGTAGCAGCGCTACCCTGCACCTGGGCGTTGCATACCATGCCTGGGAGCAGACGGCCCTGCGGATTGGTGATGCCCACCTTGACATCGTAGGTATGCGAGATAGGGTTGGCATCGATGCCTTTTTCTGAAATCGTTCCCCGGAAAATGGCACCCGAAAGAGCGGCTACCGTCAGTTTCACCTTGTCGCCCACGTGCAGATGAGATATTTCAGCTTCGGGTACGGATACCTTGGCGTTGACTTGTGCCACATTGGCGAGTTTCAGCACAGGCTGTCCGGGGAGCACGTAGGTTCCCAAGTCCACGTTCTTGGCAGCGATGACACCTGCAAAAGGAGCTGTGAGGGTAGAGTGGGAGAGTTGCTGGCGGGCGATGCTTTCAGCCGCCTTTGCCTGTTCCAGTTTGCTTTCTATCTCCACCCATTTCATATCCGAGATGGTTCCCGACTGGTGCAGGGGCAGGAATCTTCTGTAGGCATCCTGCGCCTGTTTCAGGGTGGTGAGTGTTGCCCGGTGAGCCTCCTTCACGGTGGTAGGGTTGATGGTGGCGAGCAGCTGTCCCTTGCTCACTCTATCTCCTTCTTCCACCCGTATGGAAGTGATGTTTCCGGCTATCTCGAAACTGAGTGTAGATCCCATCTTTTCCTCGATGGTTCCCACATAGTCTTTCGTTCCCCCCAGGTTTGTATTCCCTACGGAGATAGTCTCAACTTTCACGTTTTTCTTCTCTAGCTTGCTGGATTTTTCGGTGCATCCCGCCAGCATCATACAGCTGATAATGAATGCGACAAGCCATCCCGTTATAACATCTTTCTGTTTCATATTGATTACATTTTGTTGTTTTTTGAAAAGATAATGCAAAGGTATGAATTTTAGCTGAATGCATAGGGAAAATAGGATTAAAAAAGATAAAAAAACAGTTCTTCTTCTTTTACTACGATTTCCACGCTGTTCATAGTTTCAATCACGTCTTCCATGGAAACTACGTCTCTGATGCATCCAACCGAACAATCTACACCTTAGACCGAGGGTTGAGTCGACTTGCTCACAAAGCTCTTGGCGACTATGGACCACTTGGTGTAAAGGTAAGCAACGATGATTTCTTGCAGTAATGACCCCAAAGGCACAAAAAAAGGGCTAGTCCCATTACCAGGACTAGCCCTCCGTTTTAATTATTTTCTAGGGTGCAATGAAATGTCATCCAGAAAGCTGCTTAGCACGTGATGAGTGATTACTTTACCTCAATGTGCTTAACATCGTCTTTTTTTTCAAGTGGACTCTTTCTTCAAGTCCCTATCCACCATGGCACAGACACAGGAATCAGACCATACGTTTTCTGCCGTCTCAATCATGTCGATGATAGTATAGATTGGCAGGATGATGCCCATGATGCCGATAGGAGCATTGATACCGGACATCAGAGATAGGGTAAGGAAATAACATCCCATCGGTACTCCTGCATTACCCACTGCTGAGATAACTGAAATGAAGAGCCAGAGAATCATCGTAGTCCAAGGTAAAGGCATTCCTCCATTCTGCATCAGGAATAAGGAGGTTACGAGGATAAACGCAGCGCAACCATTCATGTTGATGGTAGTACAGATAGGTAATACAAAGCGGGAAACCTGATTGGAAACTCCCAGCCTGTCTTCTGCTGTCTGCATCGTTACCGGCAACGTAGCAGCAGAACTCTTTGTAAACAGAGCCATTAATACTGCCGGCATCATCTTGCCCAGTGTACGCACAGGATTCAAGCCTCTTGCCAAGAGGAAGAGCGGAAGGATGATGAAGAATTGAATGACATTACCTCCCAGGATAACAGCTACGTACTTTCCTAGAGAAGCCATCACGATACCCGCAGAGAACTGGGCTGAGAGTTGTGCTGCAAAGGCAACGATACCCAGAGGCAGAGCCCAGATTAATCCATGAATCAGCATAAAAAGCAGATCCTGCAGACCAAACAATCCCTTCATCACGACTTCTTTCTTATCGCTTGATGGCATCTTGGCTAAAGCAATACCTGCTGCTGCCGCCAAAATCAATATAGAGAGTACATTTCCTTCGGCAAACGGCTTGATGATGTTGTTGGGTATTACCCCAAGAATATGGTCATAATAGCTGGTTTCTCCCAGCTTTTGGGGAACATCCGCCATACCGCTCTGTACCAAGGCTGTAGGTAAATTGCCTGGAGCAACGATGTTGTAGAGCACCAGTCCCACTGCTGCAGCTGCTATCGTTGTGAGCAGGGTGTAGGTGATGGCGTGGCGGAATATCTTACCGGTATCTGCCTGGTTGCCCAAGGATGCCAGGGTTGTGATAACAGCCAAGGCTATGGTTGGTACTGCCAGAAGCTGGAATAAGCGGGTATAGACCGTGGCTATGAAGTTCATCAGACTATCCAGCCAGCTGATGCCGAATATCCCCAAGACGGCGCCTACTATCAAAGCACCAATCCATAGTACCAGCTGCCGGGTTTGCTTGTTCTTCACTCCTTTTTGCTTACTGCAGCCAGCATTGCTATCCGGCTGTCTATTTCCAATATTATTCATTGTTTCTACCATGATTTTAAACTATTATTTTCAAAAGGCAAAGGTATTATTTTTTTTCCTTGTCAACAATCCCACAAATATGGTATTTTGCAATCTCGTTATTTTTTTCGGGCTATTTCTTTGCTTGTATCATTATTTTTTGTAACTTTGCCGAAAGAAATTAAAAAGGCAGCAATATGAAATATCCTATAGGAATACAAGACTTCGAACAAATCATAGAAGGTGATTATGTTTATCTTGATAAGACGGCATTGGTCTATGACTTAGTGACTAATGGTAAAATATACTTTCTGTGTCGTCCTAGACGATTCGGAAAGTCGTTGCTCGTATCTACCTTGAAAT
>CDZI01025755.1_pt1 | contig 50433 bp, 55 predicted proteins | sample 554811 | NCBI WGS metagenome assembly CDZI01 (sample SAMEA3182110, study PRJEB8094) | gut metagenome | biome: human; feature: gut; material: Stool; isolation source: human stools | place: Canada | collected 2013-04-23
CCGGAATGGACTGAGCCGGACTACCGGCTGGCGGCGGAGTTCCTCCGCACCTATCCCCGCACCACCATGGTGGGTATCCGGGAAAAGCTGGGCTACTACTTTGGACCGGAGGAGCTGGACGCCGCTCTGGAAAAGCCCCTGGATCGGATCATCCATCCCTTCAACCCCAAGGAGACCGCCTACAGTTCCGGCTCCACCGACGTGGGCGACGTGGGCTACGCCACCCCCACCGTTATGTTCCATGTGGCAACTGCCTGCCTTGGCAACGTGGGCCACTCCTGGCAGAATACCGCCTTCGCCTGCTCCGACATCGGCATGAAAGGCATGCTGCGGGCGGCGGAGATCATGACCCTGGCCGCCATCTGCACCATGGACCAGCCGGCGGTCATTGCCAAAGCCCGAGAGGAATTAAAGCAGAAAAACGGCGGCAGCTACCACTGCCCCCTGCCGGATTACGTGACGCCTCCCATCGGCCGCTATTGAGCTTCACAGCCTTCAGCCGCCCGTGCCGGTCTGTCAAAGAACCGCTGCTTTCAAATACATCCGGCCCATCCGCCGCTTGGAACGCATCTGACTACAAAAGCAAAAGGCCCGCTCTTTCAAGAGCGTTGACATAGGAAAACAAGCAGAAATCCAGTAAAATCAACGCTTTTAAGGGCAGAGGGCAAACAGGTTAGCTCAAAAATTGAATAACCAAGCGTCAAAAGGGATGTTACCGCAAGGCAGCATCCCTTTTCGCATACGCCCACGCCGTAGATTTTGAGAAAAGTCTACGGCGTTTTTTTCTGCCCAAATCTGAAAGGAGGTGCAGCCACAATGTACTTTACGAACGGCAGCAGCCGTGCGTTTGAAATGCTCATGCGGGGAAAGCCCGGCTTTGACCGCTACGAAAACGGCGGCTGTGCCGACTGTGAGGATTGCAATACCTGTCACTTTTACCGTCCGCATTGGAAGTACCAGTTCTGTGTGTACGCGGAATGTCCGTATGAGCCGGGCAAACTGACTGTCCTCCGGCGCGGCACGGCGAAGTGAGCGAAAGGAGCTGATATCGGAACGTACAACATCATTTACGCAGACCCACCGTGGCGCTATGAGCAGAGGAAGGTGCAGGGCGCGGCAGAAAATCACTATTCCACCATGAGCATTGACGAGCTGTGCGCCCTGCCCGTGCCGGAGTTGGCGGCGAAGGACTGCGTCCTGTTTCTCTGGGCGACCTTTCCGCAGCTATCCGAAGCTCTGCATCTGATTCGCGCATGGGGCTTTCGGTATAAAACCGTGGCGTTCGTCTGGCTCAAACGCAACCGGAAAAGCCCGTCGTGGTTTTATGGCATGGGCTACTGGACGCGCAGCAATGCGGAAATCTGTCTGCTGGCGACCAAGGGCAAACCCAAGCGGCAGTCGGCAGGCGTACATCAGTTTATCATCAGTCCCATTGAGCAGCACAGTAAAAAGCCGGATGAAGCGCGGAACAAAATTCTTGCGCTCATGGGCAATCTGCCCCGCGTGGAGCTGTTCGCCCGGCAGAAAACGCCGGGCTGGGACGCATGGGGCAATGAAATTGCAAGCGATATTACACTTGCGGAAAGGAGTTAGCGCATGGCCTATGTGAACGTGCCAAAGGATTTGACGAAAATCAAATCCAAGGTGCTTTTCAATTTGACAAAGCGGCAACTTATTTGTTTTGGGCTGGCGGCGCTCATGGGAGTGCCGCTTTTCTTTTTGCTCAAAGGCGGCATCGGGACGACGGCTGCGGCAATGGTGATGATCGTTGTCATGCTCCCCGGTTTTCTGTTTGGGGTGTATGAGAAGAACGGGCAGCCCCTTGAAGTGGTGGGGCGGCAAATCATAGAAAGCTGCTTTCTGCGCCCCAAGGAGCGCCCCTAGTGTAAATACTCGGAAACATGAATTTGCAACACTTGAAAGTATAGGAATGACGAAAAAGCAAATTAGAAATGTATTGCTTTGGGAAGGCGGGTATTATTGGAGTATTTCTTTCCTACTGCTTGCCACACTGGGAACAGCGATATATATTCCAATATACTCAGCCTTTAGAAGAATGGTTCCTTATGCAGCTTTTCACTATCCTGTAATTTCTCTGTTGGTTGTCGCAGCTATTGTTTTGCTGGTCTGCTTGGCAACCCCCGTCATAACTTTCATGCAAAATGTTAAGCAAAGCGTTGTAGAGAGACTGCGGCAGAATTAAATATTTGCGATGAAAACCGGGAGATTATTCTCCCGGTTTTTCAAATCTCACAGGTTCGTGAGATTTCAGCCCATTATTCTGTCGAAACAGCGTGTGTCGGTGACATTTCTGTGAGGATTGCTTGTTAAGATAAGCGCAAAAGGAACAAGCTGCCGCACGACGGCAAAAGAAAAAAAGCCGTCGTACAGCAGCCATTTGACACGCCCATTTGAAACGGCGGCTTTGATTTCAGAGCCGCCGTTTCTTTGCATTTACACAAACCAATGACGACTTGCAGGGACACGGCAACCGATGGGAGGTTATTTTGTCGTGTCTACTTTACTATTCTATTTCTCCTGTGATCTGCACCAGTCAAAAAAAGCTCGTACCCGCCATCGGGGTATTCCGGGCATTGGTATGAACACAGGAATCATGTAAATAGATTTTATAATTCTTCTGCGTCTGTCTGCGTTTTGCAGACAGGCGCTTTTTGTCGTTTTCTTGGGTTCTGTGTCGGCTGCAGATCCCCTCCTGCTTCTATCCCTCACAGAGCAACGATGAAACAGGAGGTGCAGCGCATGGATTCTTCCTAAAGAATTTTTCCAAAAAATTTTCTGCGTGTTTGCCAAAACGCATGGTGCAGACCGTAGTAGTGGCGAAAGGGGAAGAAAACCGTATCACCCGCCTTTGCGGACGCGAAGGGAGGTGAATACATGAAGCCTCATTCGCACGAAGAACATATCCAGCACTCCTTTGATGCGTTCTGCAAAAAGGTACTGCGGAACGAAGCGCGGGACTATCAGGACGCGCTGGCACGGAAAAGGAACCGAGAGGTCTATTTTTCTGAGTTGCCCGTCGAAGTGCTGGAACAGTTCGCTGTCCGTGACACCTATTTCACGGATAGCCGCACATTTGAAGTCATCGGCCATTCGGTTTGTATCGACGATGAAACGCTGGCAGAAGCAATCTCAGCTTTGCCTGTTGACCGCAGAGATATTATCCTGCTGTCCTACTTCCTCGATATGTCCGACGCTGAAATTGCAAATGTGCTGAATATGGTGCGCCGTTCCGTTGCCTATCGCAGGACAAGCACCCTAAAGCTGCTGAAAAACCTGATGGGAGGAAAAAACAGATGACAAGTCAATCGAAGGATAACCGTCTGTTGCCGCTGACCGTCATTGAAGCGGCTGCTGGCGGTGACGTGGAAGCGATCAACGCCGTTCTGAAACACTATGCAGGGTACATAGCCCGTCTGTCGATGCGTGAGCTTTACGACGAGTACGGAAATCCCCATCTCTGCGTGGATGAAGAACTGCGGCGTAGGCTGGAAACGAAACTCATTACCAAGCTGCTCACATTCCGCGTGAGATAACTGACGCCTGACAGAAACGTGTTCCCCCTTTCCTCGTTTCTGTCCCATGCTCCTTGACAAATATGCCCGCAAGAGAACGGCGGCGCATCATAGGCAAAACGGGTACGTTCCTTTTGCGTCGAGCTGGGCGGCTGGTACGCCATGACGTATATCCGAGAGGATATGCCGAGCGACAAATACCGCGCCGTAAAGCAAGTGTGGCAGCTTGCAGGCGACGACGCGCAAAACACATAATGATACGACCTTACAGCCACAGTCCGAGCGTTCAAAGCGTCGCAGGCGATGGGTAGGGCTGCACGAGAACCGTGCGGGGGTGAAATTCCCTTGGAGCTGCGCCAGCAGCCGTCCGTTTTGTCATTCCCTTTTGTAGTTATTTTGTTTCCCATGAAAGGGGGATTTGTTTCTATGGAAACAACCGTGAAGAAAACAACGTCCCCGATTGTACGCGAGTACAAGATCGGGGATATAACGTATATCGTCAAGGCCGTCGTCAAAGACGGCGCAAAAGAGGACGCCGTGACAAAGGTGCGCCGCCTGATTCAGAATGACTTGCGGGGTAAAAAAGGTACAAATAATTTTGAACCCGCCTAATGACGGCGAGCGAGATCCCTGGTATAATATAAATAACCTGTTTGTCCGGCTGCCGGAATAGGAGGCAACATGAAAAAGCAGCCCGACAAAATCACCGCATATTACTACCGTGCGGCGAACAAACAAACAGACCTGAACCTTGACAATCAAATGCACCGACTTTTGAGCCATGCGCAGGAAAACAGATTGGATACCTATATGTTCTTCGTGGACAATGGGTACAGCGGCCTGACCGCCGAGCGTCCGGCGTTTCAAAATCTGATCGCAGCAATCCATGAGAACCGCGTGCAGAAAATCGTTGTCGTATCACTTGACCGACTTTACCGCAGCTATCTTGCAGCGGTGCAGTTCCTTGATGATATGGAGCAGCGCGGTATTGCGATTTGCTCCATTACAGACGGCGATCTGCCCCTTTGCCAGAATCTATATCATGGCATTGTCAACGCCTACCGCAGTTCTTCCGAGAAAGGCGGTGAGTGCAGATGACAGGATTTACCTTTCAGAACTTGAAGCCGCAGGACAGTTTAAGCAATGAGCTTCGCAGCGTGATCCGCGATAATGTTTTGCAGTTCTACGCCAAGGGGCTATCTGCGGAAGCGGAGGAAGAAGGTCTGACCGCTCTGTATGAGCGCCTTTCGCAGGAAGATAAGCTGGATGGTGAAAGTAACTCCATAGCAAACCAGAAGAAGATTCTGGAACGCTACTGCAAGGATCACGGGATTACCGCCTACCGCCATTATGACGAGGATGACGGTTATTCCGGCACAAACTTCAACCGTCCGGGCTTCCAGCGTATGCTTGCCGACATCAAGGCAGGACGGATCAAGCGCGTCATCGTAAAGGACATGAGCCGCTTTGGGCGCGATTATCTCCAAGTGGGAATGTATACCGATGTTGTTTTCCCGGAGTTTGGCGTTCATTTCATTGCCGTCAATGACGGCGTGGACAGCACACGCGGCGAAAGTGAGTTTACCGCGATCCGCAATGTGTTCAACGAAATGTATGCCCGCGATACCTCTAAGAAGATTCGCGCTACATGGCAGAGTAAAGGCAAGTCCGGCGAGCATTTGACGACCATTCCGCCCTATGGGTATATGAAAAGCCCGGAGGACAAAAAGAAATGGATCGTCGATGAAGAAGCCGCAGCCGTCGTACAGAAGATATTCTCCCTGTGCGCGTCTGGCAAGGGACCCACGCAGATTGCTAAATGGCTCAAACAGCAGCAAATCTTGAACCCAACCGCCTATTGCCATGCGAAAGGTCTGCCGACCAGCAACAAGCCGACAGCAGACCCATACAAATGGACAAATGAAACGGTTTCCCGCATTTTGGAGCGCGTAGACTATCTGGGGCATACCGTAAACTTCAAGACTACAAAGAAGTCCTACAAGAGTAAGAAGAAAATCTGGAATGACCCTGAGAATTGGGTGATCTTCGAGAACACCCAGCCGCCGATTATCGAGGAAAGCGTGTTCCTGATTGTTCAGAATATTCGCAAGGCGCGTCGCCGTCCTACCAAGATGGGTGAAATGGGTATGTTCTCCGGGCTTCTGTATTGCGCAGAGTGCGGCGGCAAAATGTATCAATGCCGCGCTACCAACTTTGCAGAGAACCAGAAATACTTCATCTGCTCTACCTACCGCAAGGGCAAGGATTTCTGCACGACCCATTCTATCAAGAATGTTGTGCTGCACGAAATTGTTCTGCGAAATCTGCGGGAAGCAATCTCCTATGTTTCAGAACATGAAGCGGAGTTCATTCAGGACGCAGCCGAGAGCGATATGCGGGACAGAGATGCAGAGTTTGTTCGGAAGCGTGAAACGCTGGCAAAGGCAGACACGCGGATTGCCGAGCTTGACCGCATTATCTCCCGACTGTATGAGGACAACGTGATTGGAAAACTGTCAGACGAACGGTTTATTAAAATGTCCCATGACTACGAGCTGGAACAAAGCAACCTGAAATCAATGGCAGATGTCCTGCGCAAGGATCTGAAGCAGCAGGAGCAGCAGAAAACCAATGTTAAGGCGTTTATCGCTGCCGTGAAGAAGTACACGGATTTGCAGGAGCTTGACGCGGCTGTTCTCCGTGCTTTCATTGACAGGATCGAAGTTTCCCATGTTGACAAGAAATCCAGAACGCGGGAAATCACCATCGTCTATAACTTCATCGGTGCATTTGACTTCACACGGGCAATCGAAAATGCCCGCAACATAAGTAAAAAAGAGCAAAGAACGGCATAGCCGTTAAGCTACACCGTTCCTTGCTTCAATGTTTTCCTAAGTCACCGCCGCATCAGCAGGGGATTTTTTCATATACGATTACTTGGTGTTCTTGCACTCCACCTTGACCTTGTCGAAGGTGGCCACGGTGTCGGCGTCGGGAGCCTTGGTCAGCAGGGACACCACGACGATGAAGGCCAGCGCCACGATGAAGGCGGGCAGCAGCTCGTAGATGCCCCACACGCCGCCCATGGGCTTCAACAGATACTTCCAGATGAACACCATGGCGCCGCCGGAGATCATACCGGCCAGCACGCCCCACTTGGTGGTGCGCTTCCAGAACAGAGCGGTCAGCATGGCGGGCGCGAAGGTGGCACCGAAGCCGGCCCACGCGAAGGACACGATGGTGAACACGGAGCTGTTGGGGTCGCGGGCCAGGAACACGGCGATGATAGAGATGACGATGACCGTCACCCGGGCTACCCACATGGTGGCCTTGCTGGACATCTTTACGCCGAAGACCTCCTTCACCAGATCCTCGGAAACACTGGAGGAAGCGGCCAGCAGCTGGCTGTCCGCCGTGGACATGGTGGAGGCCAGAATGCCGGCGATGATAAGACCGGCGGCCAACGCGGCCAGCACGCCGTGGGTGCTCAGCAGGTCGGCAATCTTAACGATAACGGCCTCGGCGGCACTGGAGGAGCCGAAGGTCTCGATCTCGCCTACACGGGACATGGCCAGCCCCACAATACCGATGGTGACGGCCACGGTCATGGAGATTACCACCCAGATGCTGCCGATGCGGCGGGAGATCTTGATCTTCTTGGCGTCACTGATGCCCATGAAGCGCAGCAGGATGTGGGGCATGCCGAAGTAGCCCAGGCCCCATGCCAACATGGACAGGGACTTGATAAAGCCGTAATTGGTGACCTCGCCGGTGGAAATATCGGTCAGCTGCACCAGACTCAGATAGCCGGGGATGGAACGGGCGTTATCAGTGACAGCGCCCCAGCCGCCGGCCACTTCGATGCCGAAGCCCAGCACCACGATCAGGGCGATGGTCATGACGATGCTCTGGATCAGGTCGGTGGTGGACACGGCCAGGAAGCCGCCCATGATGGTATACAGAATGACTACCGCCGCGCCGATCAGCATGGAGATCATGTAATCGAAGCCGAACAGGCTGTTGAACAGCTTGCCGATGGCGGCGAAGCCGGAGGCGGTGTAGGGGATGAAGAAGATCAGGATGATGAGGGCGGAAATGCCCAGCAGCACCTTCTTGTCGTCCTTGAAGCGCTTGGAGAAGAACTCCGGCACAGTGATGGCGTTGATCTCAGCGGAGTAGATACGCAGCCGCTTGGCCACCAGCAGGAAGTTCAGGTAGGTACCCAGCGCCAGACCGATGGCGGTCCACGCCGCGTCGGCGATACCGGTGAAGTACGCCACGCCGGGCAGACCCATCAGCAGCCAGGAGCTCATGTCGCTGGCCTCGGCGCTCATGGCCGTGACCACGGGGCCCAGCTGGCGGCCGCCCAGATAGAAGCTGTCCGCGCCGCCCTTGCTGGCGCGGGAGTAGGCCACGCCTACGAACACCATGGCGATGAGGTACACCGCAATGGCGATGATGATACAAATTTGTGCAGATGTCATGTTTGGAACCTCTCTTTCTGTCTAACGAGAGTTAATATAACATACTTTTTACTAGACGTAAATACAGAACGGAGTATAGAACTAATTCTATACTCCGTTCTGCTAAAGATGTGATGAATAATGATAAATACAAGTGAAGAGAGGTAGACGATTTATAAATCTGGCAAAAGACGAAAAATAAATTTTATTTTTCACCCCGATAATTTGCCAAAAACATGGGCATCAGCCGGTCGGCGTTGCGGGCCAGCGCGTAGCCGCCGTCCGCCAGACACCAGTCGTACATCAGCGCCCGCTCGAACATGGCGTAGTCGTTGATGATCTCGTTGGCGGTCATATCTGTTCGCAGCTCGCGGCGCTCCATGCCTTGCCGCACCACCTGGTGCAGCAGCTTGAAATACATGCGGTCGCGGTTCAGCAGGTGCTTCTCGCCCTTGGTGGTCAGCTGGGTGGAAAACAGCCGGGCCAGCAGCTCCACCGACACCGTGTTGTCGATCATGGTGAACAGCTCGTGATTCATATACAGCAGCTTGTCCGCGGCATGCATGTCCGGAGCCATCTCCTGCCGCAGCTCCTCGTACTTCTCGTCGAAGATCATGGACAGAGAGCCCAGCAGTGCGTCCTTGCCCTCGAAGTAGTGGTAAAAGCTACCCTTGGAGGTCTCGGACTCGAAGATGATATCCTCTACGGTGGTGTTGTCATAGCCCTGCTCATAGAACAGCTTCCACGCTGCAGAGACGATGCGGCCCTTGGTATTGCGTCCGGATTTACGGGGCACGGCGGCCACCTCCTCTCTTTCTTCGGCGGGTCAGCCGCCGCAGCGGCCCGGTGACCAGGCCGCGCTCATAGCGGTTCATGCCGAACAGCCATACGGAAATGCCGTATACAGCCACAAAGGCAAGTCCCGGCGGGATCAGACCCCAATAGGTGGTGGGGTGGACGAACACCGCCAGCAGCACCGCCGCGGCGGCAGGCAGCAGCATGGAGGGCGTCAGGTGGAGAATATGCCGCCAGAAGGCGGGAATATTCAGGCCGATGCGGTGATAGTAGTACCAGTTCATCAGGATCACGTTGCCCACCAGCGTGGCAATGGCGGTGCCGATGGCGGCGCCCAGACCCTGCCACTTGATGCACAGCGGGATAGAGATCAGGATGTTGCCCACCAGCACCCCCAGATAGGTGAGGGAGCGGAACTTGTGCATATTCTTGGCCCGCTGGATCTCGATGCCCACGGTCTGAACGTTAGTCCAAAGACAGGCGAAAAACAGCAGCAGCGTCGTCCAATAGTCAATGCGGAACTGCTCGCCGCCGCCCCACAGCACCACGAAGGACTGTCCGATGGCCACGAAGCCCAGAAAGATGCACGACAGCAGAATGAATTGCAGCCGTCCCACACGGGTGAACAGCGCGTCCAGCTTCCGCATGGAGGCGCCCTCCGCCACCAGCCGGTGGACGCGGGGGGTCATGACGTTGGAGATGGCGTTGCCGAACAACAGGAAGTAGTTGTTCAGCTGGGCGGCGATGCTGTACACCGTTACGGCGGCGGAGCCGTGGAACCACGTCAGCAGCTGCCGGTCGATAGACCAGTTCACGTTATCCACCACGATGCCGATGAATACATACACCGTGAAGCCGAACATCTCCCGCAGCAGCTGGAAGTCATAGCCGTGGAAGGCAAAGGGCATCCGCAGCTTCCGCAGGCAGTAGCCGATATTCAGAATGCCGCTGAGGATGGTGAAGATCAGGGATACGATGGTCAGCGTCCCGCTGCCGTAGCCGATGATCAGCAGCGGGATCATGATGAGGGGATTCAGCACCTGCTTGCCCATGGTCACGATCTTCTGGAACAGATACTGCTCGTTGATGGTCACATGGGATTCAAACACGCTGATGGGGAAGGTCAGCGCTGCGTTGACCGTCATGATCCGCAGCAGCTTCTCCGCCAGCGCAATCTCGTCGGGGGTCAGCTTTTTGCCGAAGATCACATCGCAGTAGGACAGGCCGAAGCCGATGACCAGCACCAGCGCCCCCAGAAACAGATAGGTGGTCAGGAACATGCCGTTGAGCTTGGCACAGCCCTTTTTGTCTCCGGCGGCACGGAAACGGGAGTAGTACCGCACATAGGCGCTGCCCAAGCCGAAGCTCAGCAGGTTCAGGTAGGAGATGATGGGCAGCACCGCCTGATAGACGCCGAATTCGCTTTCGCCCAGCCGCTGCAGCATAATGGGCGTATAGACAAGCGAGATGATGGTGCTAAGGCCCATAGACACATAGGACAGCATCGCTCCCGCCTTGATCTGATTGATCTTCATGCAGTTGCTCCTTTTACACGATTCAACATATTATTATACCCTGTTTTTTGCATAGTGTAAAGGCTGAAATTCCCTAGGTAGGCACAAAAAATCCCGGCTGCTTCATTTTTGAAGCAGCCGGGATTTTTTGTATGCTTTTCGATGCGGTGCATCTGTTTCTGTGGATCGATGGTCGGAAACACCCGCTGAATCGGCCTTTTCAGATGGCCAGTACCAGCCGGGTATAGTCGCGGCTCGTCATACCGCCTGCTCGGCGACGGGCTCGGGCTGATAGAAGCGCACCAGCTTCGTCCGATCCAGCAGCACCATCACGGCGGGGATCAGCACCAGCTGCAGCGCGATGCCGGGCAGAGCGTTCAGCAGCGCGCCGCCGATGAACAGCTGCCAGGTAAAGGCGCTGCCGCCCAGACCCATCAGCACGATCATCACCGCGCCCCACACAAGGCGGCCGGCGATCATGGCGGGGATCAGGCACTTATAGAGGGCCTTGACGCACTGCCACTTGCTGTGGGCGTAGAGATACCCGATGACCAGTCCGTAAACGGCCAGCTCGAAGGCCATACCGATGGCGTTGGGGTACATGACGGGAAAGTTGAACAGCACCGACCGCAGCAGCGGCAGCACAAAGCCGACACCCAGACCCCACTGCCAGCCGCAGATCAGGCCGCACAGCAGTACGGGAATATGCATGGGCAGCAGCATCTTGCCGATGGCGGGGATCTGGCCGATAAAGAAGGGCAGCACAAGGCCGATGGCCAGGAACATGGCGGACAGCACCAGATTTTTCAGGGAAGTGTGCTTTTTCATAATTAGGAACTCCTCTCTTAACTCATAACGAAAGCATTAGATCTCAGAAACGGAATTCAATGGACTGTATTTCCTGGGAGATCAGGTCGGCGTATTTCAGCACCAGCTTGCGGGCGTTTTCATAGGCGGCTTCGTCCATCCGGGCGGCGGGAGCGGAGATGGACATGGCGAACAGCAGCTTATTGCCGCCCAGATAGATGGGGGCGGCCACACAGCGCAGACCGGCGTTAAAGGCCTGATCGTCCAGCGCGTAGCCATCCTTGCGGGCCTTGCGCAGCATCGCCAGAAATTCCTCCTGCGGCATCCCGATAGCGTCGGCGCTGTTCTCATAGACCCATTTCTGAGCGGCCTCGCTCATGTGGCTGAGAAACACGCGGCCTACGCCGGTGCAGTGAGCAGGGAAGGGACGGTACAGGGGGAAGTTGGGCCGCAGGACGAAGTGCGTTTCGGCGGTGTAGATGTTGGTGATCTGGTCGCCGGAGCAGGTGGCCAGATTTACATTTTCTTCGGTGATGCGGCACAGCTCGTCTACGTATCTGGCGGCGATCTGCTGGTAACGCTGGTATTGGCTGCATTTGCGGGAGTAGCTTAGCATCTTGCTGCCCAGCGCGTACTTTTTGCTCTCCTGATTCTGCGACAGAAGTCCTTTGAATTCTAAGCTCTGAATGATACGGTGTACGGAACTGACGGGCAAACCCACCTTGGCGGAGATATCGGAAATACCGATCTCCTGCTGGTCGTCATCGAAACAGTCCAGAATGTCAAACGCCTTCAATAGCGTGGACATATACAAATTGTTGTTCATGACTTGTTTCCTTTCTTTCTCTTTTTCCTGTTGGTGCCATTATATCACGATAGTTTCCAAAATTCAATATTAAAATTCGGAAAATGGAAAAGCAAAAACGGAAAGCTAAAAATGAAGCAATTCAGAATTTTGCATACACATTTAATAACAAAACGAAAATACCTATATGTCAAATAGGGAAAAAACCGTCGAATTTGCTGGAAAAACAGAGAAAACTGGCAAGGTGCATAAAAAATGTGAGGAATATTTGTAAAATCATTTTTCCGCATATCGGAAAAGTATATTGAAATGTATTTTATAATCTGATAAGATAGCCACACAAAACGGAAGGGAAAGCAAAACCTGTTTCCAATTTTTCCTGTTGAAGAAAGCAGAAAAAGGAGAATACAAAATGGATTTCACGCTGTCCAAAGAGCATGAGATGCTCCGCAAGATGTACCGCGAGTTCGCGCAGAACGAGGTAAAGCCTCTGGCGCAGGAGATCGACGAAGAAGAGCGCTTCCCCAGCGAGACCATCCCCAAGCTGGCAAAGCTGGGCCTGCTGGGCATCCCGTTCCCCAAGAAGTACGGCGGCGCCGGCGGCGACAACCTGGCCTACGCCATGGCCGTTGAAGAGATCGCCAAGACCTGCGGCACCACCTCTGTTATCATCTGTGCCCACACGTCCCTGTGCTGCTACCCCATCTACGCTTACGGTACCGAGGAGCAGAAGATGAAGTATCTGCCTGACCTTCTCAGCGGCCGCAAGCTGGGTGCCTTCGGTCTGACCGAGCCCAACGCCGGTTCCGACGCCTCCGGCCAGCAGACCGTCGCCGTGCTGGAGGGCGACCACTACGTTCTCAACGGCACCAAGTGCTTTATCACCAACGCCACCGAGGCCGACACCTTCGTGGTGTTCGCCATGACCGACCGCACCAAGGGCAACCACGGCATCTCCGCCTTCATCGTGGAGAAGGGCTTCAAGGGCTTCTCCATCGGCAAGCACGAGAAGAAGATGGGCATCCGCGGCAGCGCCACCTCCGACCTGATCTTCGAGGACTGCATCGTCCCCAAGGAGAACCTGCTGGGCCAGGAGGGCAAGGGCTTCAAGGTGGCCATGGGCACGCTGGACGGCGGCCGCGTAGGCGTCGCAGCCCAGGCTCTGGGCATCGGCGAGGGCGCCATTGACGAGGCTATCGCCTACACCAAGGAGCGTATGCAGTTCAAGAAGCGTCTGAGCCAGTTCCAGAACACACAGTTCCAGATGGCGGATATGAAGACCCGTGCCGACGCGGCCCAGCTTCTGGTGTACCGCGCCGCCAAGGCCAAGGATGTGGGCGATCCCAACTGCGGATTCTACTCTTCCATGGCAAAGCTCTTTGCCGCGGAAATGGCTTCCGATGTGACCCGCCGCGCCGTGCAGCTGTTCGGTGGTTACGGCTACACCCGTGAGTATCCCGTGGAGCGCATGATGCGCGACGCGAAGATCACCGAGATCTACGAGGGCACTTCCGAGGTGCAGCGTATGGTCATCTCCAGCCATCTGGGCGTTAAGTAAGTCAGGAGGTAAAAGGAAAAATGAAAATTTTAGTTACTGTTAAGCAGGTCCCCGATACCTCCGGTAAGGTGGCCGTGAATCCCGATGGTACGCTGGATCGTGCTTCCATGCAGACCATCATCAACCCCGACGACCTGAACGCCGTCGAGGCTGCCCTGTCCCTGAAGGACGAGCTGGGCTGCAAGGTCATCGCTTTCACCATGGGCCCTCCTCCCGCAGAAGGCATGCTGCGTGAGCTGATGGCCATGGGCGTTGACGAAGGCGTCCTGGTGACCGCCCGCGAGTTCGGTGGCTCCGACACCTACGCCACCTCCCAGATCATCGCCGCCGCCATCGACACCTACGGTGTCGAGGCTGACGATATCATCCTGGCTGGCCGTCAGGCCATCGACGGTGATACCGCTCAGGTGGGCCCCCAGATCGCTGAGAAGCTGCATCTGCCCCAGATCACCTATGCCGGCGAGATCAAGAAGGACGGCAACACCCTGACCGTGAAGCGCATCCTGGAGGATGGCTACATGACCGTCAAGGTGAACACCCCCTGCATGATCACCTGCATCAAGGAGCTGAACAATCCTCGTTACCTGTCCGTGGGCGGCGCTTTCGAGGCTTACAGCAAGCCCCTGGTCACCATGACCTATGAGACCCTGAAGGATCACCCCCTGATCGATAAGAGCACCATCGGTCTGGCCGGTTCTCCCACCAACATTCTGACCTCCTTTACGCCCCCCCAGAAGGGCGCCGGCATGATGCTGGAAGGCGACGGTAAGGATACCACCGACAAGCTGGCTGGCATTCTGGCGGCCAAGCACATCATCTGATCTTTCACAAAAATGCAAGCATTTTTGTGAAGCGCATGAAAACAGGTTTTCATGCGTGGGGTTCACGGCCGACGGCGCGCGCCCGTTGGGCACACTTGCTGGCCGAGAAGAATTTTTCCGACGCACATGTCGCCGGAAAAATGATTGGAATATTTCGTGCCTGCGGGCACGAACTCTGCGAGGCTTCTGAGCCGTGGCTCACGATGATGCTTGTGAAAATCTAAAGAAGGGATACAAAAAAATGGCTTTTAATAGTGCTGATATCGGCGCGTTCAAGAACGTATGGGTGTTCTGCGAGCAGCGTCAGGGCGTGATGATGCCCACCACCTTTGAACTGATCTCCGAGGGCCGTAAGCTGGCCAATGAGCTGGGCGTTGAGCTGTGCGGCATTCTGCTGGGCGACAACGTGGACGGCATCGCCGCTGAGCTGGGCGAGTACGGCGCGGATAAGGTTTATGTGTACAATTCTCCCCTGCTGAAGGACTTCACCACCGACGCTTACACCAAGGTGATCGTGGAGGCCGTGGAGGAGCTGAAGCCCGAAGTGCTGCTGTTCGGCGCTTCCAACATCGGCCGTGACCTGGCGCCCCGCTGCGCAGCCCGTCTGCACACCGGCCTGTGCGCCGACTGCACCCACCTGGACATTGACATGCCCAACTACAAGGGCTTCCTGCGCGAGGCCTCCACTCTGCCCGCCGAGCGTATCGAGAAGCTGGGCACTGTCATGATCAACCGCGAGCCTCATCCCGTGGATCGCGACCTGAAGATGACCCGTCCCGCTTTCGGCGGCCACCTGATGGCCTCCATCATCTGCCCCCGCTTCCGTCCCGCCATGGCCACTGTGCGCCCCGGCGTGATGAAGAAGCGCGAGTGCAAGAAGAACGTGGAGATCCTGCATCCCGCTTTCGAGCTGGCTGCTGGCGATATCCACACCGAGGTCACCGAGACCGTCAAGGCCGCCAAGAAGCTGGTTGACCTGATCGGCGCTGACTTCATCGTGTCCGTTGGCCGCGGTATCTCCAAGGACGTGGAAAAGGGCATCAAGCTGGCCGAGGAGCTGGCTGAAGTCCTGGGCGGCGTTGTGGGTTCCTCCCGTGCCTGCGTGGACGCCGGCTGGATCAGCGCTGACCATCAGGTCGGCCAGACCGGCAAGACCGTCCATCCCAAGGTCTATGTTGCTCTGGGTATCTCCGGAGCCATCCAGCACAAGGCTGGTATGCAGGATTCCGAGTGCATCATCGCCGTGAACAAGAACGATACCGCTCCCATCTTCGAGGTTGCCGATTACGGCATCACCGGCGACCTGTTCAAGGTTGTTCCCGAGCTGATCGAGTCCATCAAGGCCGCCAAGGCTGCCAAGTAAGGTTTCGCTCAACAAACATAAAGAAGCTGTCCGGTTTCACCCGGACAGCTTTTTTTATGTACCCAATAACCCCGTTTTATGTACCAATAAAGGCGGTTAATGTACCGATAAAGACGGCCGATGCATGGAATCGCATCCGCGCGCAGGGGATTTTCTTGACGTTGTGTCTGTTTTCCGGTATAATGGAGGCAACGAAGAAGGAGGATACTCTATGGAATACTTTGCCATGATCGGCCTGCTGTTTGCGCCGGTGGTTTGCCTGCTGTGTACCGGATGGTTTTTCGTCCGCTGGAAGAATGAGCACGACGATGAAGCGCTGGCCCAGAAGAATCGCAAGATCTGCCGCGGCTTCCTGATCGCCACTGTGATTTCGCTGGTGGTGTTCGGTGGTCTACATCTGTTGTTCCCCATTACACTGTAAAACAGGGAAGCTCCTTTATATCGTAAAAAAGCCGCCTATAGGCGGCTTTTTGCATGTCCGGTTGCCTCTGCTGAGGCAACTCTTTTTTGCCGGCGGCCACGGGTGTAAAATCATGTCACACGGTGGGAAAGGGACAGCGCGAGCTGTTTTTCCCGCGGCAAAAGGAGGACGTATGGGCGTATATGGTTATATCCGCGTGTCCAGCGTGGATCAGAACGAGGATCGGCAGCTGGTGGCGCTGCACGGCAAGGGCGTGGCGGACAAAAATATTTTTATGGACAAGCAGTCCGGCAAGGATTTTGAGCGGCCCCAATATAAGCGGATGGTGAAAAAGCTGAAGCCGGGCGACCTGCTCTATGTGCTGAGCATTGACCGGCTGGGGCGCAACTATGCAGATGTTCAGCAGCAGTGGCGGGTGCTGACCAAGGAAAAAAAGGTGGATATCTGCGTGCTGGACATGCCGCTGCTGGACACCCGGCAAGGGAAAGACCTGATGGGGACGTTTATCGCCGATCTGGTCTTGCAGATCTTGTCCTTTGTGGCCCAGTCGGAGCGGGAGAATATCCGCCGCCGTCAGGCGCAGGGCATCGCGGCGGCTATGGCGCGGGGTGTGAAGTTTGGCCGCCCGGCGCTGCCGCTGCCGGAGAATTTTTACGAGATCCACCGGGCATGGCGGGCGAAAGAGATACCCCTGAAGCAGGCGGCGGCTGCCTGCGGCATGCCGGTGGGCACCTTCTATGGCAAGGCGGTGAAGTTTGAAAAAGGGGATTAAGGAAAAGAGTAGATAATTTGGAAAAGTGTACTTTTGCAAATTGCAAAGGTACACCTTTCATGTTACAAGTATACAGGAATTTCCTGATTTTTCAAGTATAAAATGAACGGTTCAATGTAGAAAAATAATGTTTTGAATTGTACACAATAGAAAACAGAAGCGTGAGAGAAAAGAAAGGTTGGTAAGCTGTGAAGAAAAATAAGAAAGCTTCCGGGTGGATCGCTTTACGGCCGGTGGTGTGGCTTGCGGCAGTGCTTGTGTCCGCTGTGGGGCCTCCGGGAGCATTGTTTGTAGCGCTGCCGGTGGCGGTCATTTATACGATCGCGTGTGTATTTATTGAAGTTGCTGACAAGGAAAATGTGGCTGAGACATTAGTCTCCTACCTGAAGCGGACGTTTGCGGATATCGACCATATCAATTCTATCAGCGGTTCCGATGGACTGCGGTTTGATTCCGCACAGATAAAGCTCGAACCGCATGGGGCCTCTATGGAGGTGTATACGACGGCGGAGGAAAATCGTACTGCTCTTTTGAAGCAATATGACGAGCGGGCTGGTGCGTATTACCGGGGTGAAGAGGCCCAAACTCCGGAGCAACTGAAAGAGGAGCTGATGCCTTACTGCTTCAAAGAGACAGCGGAATACACCCCGCAATGCCCTCGATTCTTTGATGATTTGCGCGAGTTGAATTTTGAACTGACAGATGATGGCCGCTATGGCTTTGGATTGATAAGTTTTTTCGCTGAGTATGTCATGAATCCATGGGAAGTGGATGAAAAAGGGATGAGCACAATAGAAATTGCCAGAAAAGCGATAACAAAATGCGCAGAAGAGAGAGGGTATCGAACCACCTGTGAGGAGCTTTCAACAAATCGCTACGAATTGACGATACATTTTTAATTTATAAGGAGGAAACACAACATGAAAATGCCGGACAGCGAGTATAACGTATTGATAAAAGTGATCTCGAATTGGCAAGGAACCAAGGAGGATCTGCAGGCAGTTTATGACAAGATCGCCTGGACATATGAGGACGGCCCGGAGATGCTTCGCCGACTGGATAAGTATCAGCGTAAGTGGGGCATGAATCTGCACTGAGACCGCTGCATTTGCCGTGCGGGTCGTCGGGGACGCCGCCCCTTACGAGCATACTGCCGGTGGGTGGTGTGTAGGGGCCGACGACTCTGTCGGCCCGCATCGGAAATGCCGTTGTCATCGACAGGGCGGACAGGGTCGTCCGCCCCTACAGGACGATCCCCAAGTCAGACTTGCGGCTAACAGCCCCTTTACACAAGGGGGCCAAGGGTTGGCGAAAAGAGGAACAAAAAATGAGACTGCTCACGCAGTCTCATTTTTTATCATATTCAGGAGACAATCAATCGTCAAATACGGGGTAGCCATCTTTCAGACTTTCATCATAGATGGCTCTCTCGCCGCCGATGAACTTGGGGCGGACGCGGGCAGCCAGCAGAATGGCCTGGCCGATGTGGTTCTGCTGCAGGCGGACGGGAACGGCCACCTTCTTCAAATGCATACCGATCAGCGTACCGCCGATGTCAAGGCCAGCGTCGGCACGGATCTCCTCCAGCGCCACAGGATGGCGGAAGCTATGATAGGCGGCGGTGGCAAAGGAGCTGCCAGCCTTGGGTTGGGGCATCACATTGACGATCTCGCCATTGGGAACGGCTTCGTGCTCCACGATGAGGGCGCGGTTCAGGTGCTCACAGCATTGAGCGGCGATATAGACCCCCATGGGAGCAAACACGCTGTTCAGCCCCTCGAAAATGGCGTTGGCCACCTCGGGCGTCGACCAGCTGCCCACGTTGTGGCCCACCACCTCGCTGGTGGAGCAGCCCACCACCACGATCTGACCCTTGTGGAGCCTGGCGGCCTCGGCGAGCTGACGGGCGGCGTTGGCGGATTCTTCCTTTACCTGCGCCAACAGGTTCTTATTCTCTACGTCATGAACGGTTCCTGCCATAAAAAACACCTCATTTCAACGTATTGGAAAGCGCTTTGCGGACGCACTGCCACATGCGGTGACAGTGCGTCCGATTCAATAGCATTATTATAGCACAGTTAAATTTTTTCCGCAATACGGGTCTTTTGCATGACCTTCAGCAGCACGAAGCCGATGACCAGCCCCATGGCGGCCTGCACCAGATTGCCGGGGATGCTGGCGGCGGCACCGATGCCCTTGCCCAGCAGCAGACCGGCATAGCCGAAGTAGCCCACCACCATAATGATCTCGCCCACCACGCCGCTGACGATGGCGGCGGCACTGGTACGGCCCATGGCCTTGAAGATCAGGGCGGCCACCAGCGCGTCAAGTCCCTTGATGACAAAGGTGCCGGGCGCATAGTAGCCATAGCCGGACAGCAGGTCGGTCAGCATGGAGCCGATACCGGCGGCAGCGCCGCCATACCACGGGCCCAGCAGCCAGCCGGACAGCAGCACGAAGCAGTCGCCCAAATTCACATAGCCGTTCATGGGGGAGGGGATCCGCACCACCATGGTGGCTACATACGTCAGCGCGGCCATCAGGGCGCTGACCACCAGTTTTTGCACTTTTTTATCAGACATTGCCATTGCCTCCTTGCATTTCTTTCTGGAGTGTATTATAGTATTCTTTGGTATTATTAAAATATCCAAAATGAGACAAAATGTACATACCAGATGGAGGGACCACATGCTGACCTATACCTTTGAAAAAAGCGGCGGCGTAAGCCTGTACGAGCAGCTTTACCGCCACATCAAGAGCGACATTCTGTCCGGCGTGCTGGCGGCGGGGGAGAAGCTGCCCAGCAAGCGGGCGCTGGCGGCCCATCTGGAGGTCAGCGTTATCACGGTGAAAAACGCCTATGAACAGCTGATCGCCGAGGGGTACATCTGCGGTGTGGAGAAGCGCGGGTACTACGTGATGCGGATCGACCAGCCGCTGACCGCCGCGCCTTCCGCCATGACGGAGACCATCGACGAGCCGCCGGAGCGCCAGTGGTTTATGGATTTCGTCACCAACTCCACCGCCGCCGAATACTTTCCCTTTGCCACGTGGACGAAGCTGCTGCGGCAGACCATTCTGGAGCAGGACACCCATCTGCTGCGGCCTACACCCTCTACCGGTGCGCTAGAGCTGCGGCAGGCCATCGCGGATTATCTGCACCAGTTCCGGGGGATGACGGTGTCGCCCCGGCAGATCATCGTGGGGGCCGGGACGGAGACGCTGTACACGCTGCTGATCCAGCTGCTGGGGCGGGAGAAGTGCTATGCCGTGGAGGATCCGGGGTACAGCAAGATCGGTCGCATCTACCAGAGCAATCAGGTACAGCTGCGGCACGTGGCGCTGGACGAGAGCGGGCTTTCCTGTCAGGCGCTGCGGCAGACCGACGCCGACGTGGTGCATATCTCTCCCAGCCACCACTATCCCACCGGCATCGTCATGCCTGTTGCCCGCCGCCACGAGCTGCTGCGCTGGGCTGACGAGGGGGAGGGCCGGTACATTCTGGAGGACGACTACGACAGCGAGTTCCGGTTCGTGGGACGGCCGATCCCCACGCTGTTCTCCGACGACGAGCACCAGCACGTCATCTATCTGAACACCTTCTCCAAGACCATTGCGCCGTCTATCCGCATCAGCTATATGCTGCTGCCGCCAAGGCTGCTGGAGGACTATCGGGAGAAGCTGGGGTTCTACTCCTGCACGGTGTCCAGCTTCGAGCAGTACACGCTGGCGGAGTTCCTGTCGCGGGGTCACTATGAGCAGCACCTGAACCGGATGCGCAAGCGCTATCACCAGAAGCGGGACGCGGTGATCGACTGTATTCTGTCCGGGCCGCTGGCAGGCCGGGCGGAGATCATGGAGCAGGACGCGGGACTGCACTTTCTGGTGCGGTTGGACACGGCGCTGCCGGACGAGACGCTGCGGCAGCGGGCGGCGGAGCGGGGACTGCGGTTGGCACTGCTGTCGGATTACTACCGCCACGGCGAGGATGCGCCCCACCACGTGCTGGTGGTGAACTATTCCGGCATCGAATTGGAAAAATTACCCCAGGCGCTGGCGCGTCTGGCGGAAATCATCAAGGAGTGATAGTATGTACGACGAACTGACGAAAGAGGACATTCAGAAAATGCAGGAGGAGATCGACTACCGGGTGCAGCAGCTGCGGCCCAAGCTCATCGAGGACGTGCAGACGGCGCGGGCCTTCGGCGATCTCAGCGAGAATTTTGAGTATAAGTGCGCCAAGCAGGAGAAGAACCGCAACGACAGCCGCATTCGGTACCTGCAGCGGATGATAAAGACCGCCAAGGTCATCGGCGACAAGTCCACCGAGGACACGGCGGGACTTTACGACACGGTGGAGATTTTGATGGAGAACACCGGCCGCAGCCGTACCATTCAGCTGGTGACCACATTGCGGCAGGACGCGCTGAAGGGCTGGATCAGCAAGGAATCCCCCGTGGGCCGGGCCGTCATGGGCCGCAAGGCGGGAGATCGGGTGTATGTGGAGATGGAGAATGGCCGGGGGTACTATCTGACCATCCAGTCCATCACCAAGGGCAGCGACGACGGCTCTATCCCCATCGGCAGCTTTTAAGGAGGAACGGCCATGACCTTGCAGCAATTACGGTACGTCACAACCGTGGCGGAGACGGGCACCATCAGCGGCGCGGCCAAGGCACTGTTCATCTCACAGCCCAGTCTGACCGCCGCTATTCAGGAGCTGGAAAAGGAGATGGGTATCACCATCTTTCTGCGCACTAATCGCGGCGTGGTGCTGAGCCGGGAGGGAGACGAATTTCTGGGCTATGCCCGGCAGGTGCTGATGCAGGCGGAGCTGCTGGAGGACCGCTACGGGGCACAGTCCAGCCACCGGCAGCAGTTTGCCGTGTCCGCCCAGCACTATAACTTCGCGGCCCGTGTGTTTGCCCGTGTGGTGCGGGATATGGGCGGCGAGCGGTACAGCATGACCTTCCGGGAAACCACTACCTATGAGGTCATTGAGGACGTGGGCCGCATGCGCAGCGAGGTGGGCGTGCTGGTGATGACAGAGCAAAACGGCGAGGTGCTGCGGCGGCTATTCCGGGAATACGAGTTGACCTATACGGAACTGGTGCAGAAAGACGCCACCGTGTATGTGGACAAGAATCACCCCTTGGCGGGCCGGGGCGAGGTGACGGAGGAGGAACTGGCGCCCTATCCCTGCGTGACCTTTGAGCAGGGAACCCATAATGCGGTGTTCTTCTCGGAAGATATCTCTATGCCGGCGGTGACGCCACGGCACATTCTGGTGCGCGACCGGGCCACCGCCAACGACCTGACCCGCGAGATCAACGCCTATCAGCCGGGTATTGGGCTGGACGACGAGGTATCCCGCACCGTCTATGCCTCGGCCATGCTGCTGCTGAAGCCTCGGAAACGGGTGAGCCTGGGGTATATCGTGCGCAACCACATGCTGCTCAGTCCCATGGCGCAGGCGTACATTCAGGCCATGGAGGAGTATGCGGAGAAGTACAAGCAGTCACATTTGACATAGTTTTAGACTATAGCGAATTTAGTTTTCATGTATTTTACAAATGGCAAAAGCTGTAGTATCATCATACCTGTAAAGAGCAAAGCGCAAAACACAAAAAGAATGATGAAAGGAGTTTTTGCTATGAAAAAGAAAACTGCTGTGGTGCTGGCCCTGCTCCTGACATTGGTGGTGGTGGGCACATTCGTTTCCATCGTGACGGGCTGGTTCAATCCTGTGGTGAAGGTCACGGGCCTGCTGCTGGGCTACCTGATATTCGCCGATCTGGCGGTCATCTGTGGTCTGATAGCCGGCGCTTATAAGGCATAAAGGTAACAAAGCTTACTGTTTCCATCTATTTTCTCTCTCTCTAACCTTCTTCTCAACGAAAAGCGGCTGTGCGATGCACAGCCGCTTTTCACATGAATTTTATGCGGCCCTTACAACAGACACCGCATGTCCTCCGGTAGGGGAGCGGTGATGTGGAGAAGCTGATCCGTCAACGGATGGTGCAGCCACAGCTCATAGCTGTGCAGTGCCGGGCGGGCGATGAGAGACTTGTCCTCCGCGCCGTAGAGCCAGTCACCGGTGAGGGGACAGCCGATGGCGGCCATATGGAGCCGCAGCTGATGGGTACGGCCGGTGATGGGCCGCAGCCGCAGCAAGGTGCGGCCATGGGAGACGGATAGGGTTTCGTACTCCGTGCGGGAGGGCAGACCCTCCGGGTCGACACGGCGCTTCAGCAGCGAATCCGGCTGGCGGCTGATGGGCAGGTCGATGGTTCCCTTGGTTGGCTGGGGCACGCCGTCGCAGACGCCGCGATACTCCCGGCGGAAGTCCTCCGTGTGGAGGATCACCATGCAGCGCTGGTGCATGTAGCCGTTTTTGGCCACCACCATCACGCCGGTAACGCCGCGATCCAGCCGGTTCACGGCATGGAACGCGCCGCCGCCCAAATAGTGGGCTACCGCGCCAGCTATCGTAACGGTCTCCTCCGTCAGCGCCGCCGAGTGGACGGTGATCCCGGCGGGCTTGTTGAGAATGATAAGATCCTCATCCTCCCACAGAATGTCCAGCGGGTAGTCCACGGGGACGATATCATTGTGGGCGGGCGGGTCGGACACGTCCACCGTCAGCACATCGCCCTCGCAGGCTGCGGCCCGGACGGTGACGGGGCTGCCGTTCAGCAAAATGGCGTTTTCCCGCCATTTCAGGGATTTCAACAGGGAGGAGGACAGCCGCAGTTCCTGCCGCAGCAGCTGCTTGACGGTCAGGCCGGACAGCGCCGGGGTGATGGGCAGCGTCAGGATACGCATGGGAAAAGCCTCCTCGAAAAGTTTCTTAAAAAGAGTATAGCACAAAAGGGCAAAATATGATAGACTATATCGACACGATCAGAACAACCTTGAAAAAACGGAGAAAGGACAACAAAATTATGGCTTCTAAAGTGTATTTTGCCGATCTGCGTGCCGATTATCATGAGAATTTGCAACAGAAGCTGACGCGGCTGCTGAAAACGGCGGGGATGGGCGATATTGATTTTAACGAGAAGTTTGTGGCCATCAAGCTGCATTTCGGCGAGCCGGGGAATCTGGCCTATCTGCGGCCCAACTGGGCCAAGACCGTGGCGGACTTTGTGAAGGAGCGGGGCGGCAAGCCCTTCCTGACCGACTGCAACACCCTGTATGTGGGCGGACGGAAGAACGCGCTGGATCACATGGACAGCGCCATGGTCAACGGCTTCAACTATATGACCACCGGCTGCCAGATCATCATTGCCGACGGCTTGAAGGGTAATGACGAGGTGGAGGTGCCTGTGGCAGGCGGCGAATACGTGAAGAACGCCAAGATCGGCCGGGCTGTCATGGACGCGGACGTGTTTATCTCCCTGACCCACTTCAAGGGCCACGAGACGGCGGGCTTCGGTGGCTGCCTGAAGAACATCGGCATGGGCTGCGGAAGCCACGCCGGTAAGATGGAGCAGCACAACGCCGGTAAGCCCCATGTGAATCAGAAGCTGTGCGTGGGCTGTGGCCAGTGCCGCAAGATCTGCGCCCACGGCGCACCGGTCATTACCGACCGGAAGGCCGCCATCGACCACGATAAGTGCGTGGGCTGCGGCCGGTGTATCGCCATCTGCCCCAAGAACGCGGTGCAGATCAATTGGGACGAGTCCACCAGCAACCTGAACCGCAAGATCGCCGAGTACACCAAGGCGGTGGTGGATGGCCGTCCCTGCTTCCACATTTCGCTGGTCATCGACGTGTCCCCCAACTGCGACTGCCGCAGCGAGAACGACATGGCCATCGTGCCCAATGTGGGCATGTTCGCCTCCTTCGATCCGGTGGCGCTGGACATGGCCTGTATCGATGCGGTGAATGCCCAGACGCCGCTGCACGGCAGCGCGGCGGACTGCCCGGAGGATCATCAGCACGCCCACGACCACTTCCAGCGCATCCATCCCGACACGGATTGGCGCAGCTGTCTGGAGCACGGCGAGAAGATCGGACTGGGCACACGGGAATATGAGTTGGTGAAGATTTGAGTTTTGTATAAAAAACGGCCGGTGCAGCGCACCGGCCGTTTTTTCGTGGGGGAAAAATGATGTAGGGGCGACGACTCTGTTCACCCCAGTAATGATGCGATTGATCGTCAGGGCGGACAGAGTCGTCCGCCCCTACAGAAAGGCTGGTGAGGATCACCCTTACACCAGCTCCGCAAAGCTCCGGATGCAGCGGTGGCACACCGTCTGCATCTCGTCCCACGACACATGGAAAAATTCGTCGTACACGCCGATGACCTGCATGCCCGCTGTCCGGGCGCTGCGGCAGGCGGCGATGGAATCGTCGAAAATGGTGCAGTCCGCTACGTCCACGCCCAGCAGCTCCGCCGTTTTGCGGTAGATGGCGGGCTCCTTTTTGTCCATGCCCAGCTCCTGGGCGAAGTAGATATGCTCAAAATAGGGCTTCAGCCCCAGGTGTCCCAGCGCCGCGTGACAGTGGGTGGGAACGCTGGAGGTCAGGACGGCCATCCGCTCTCCGGCGGCCTTGCACTTCTCCAGATAATCCACCACGCCGGGCTTTACCGGAACGCTGGTGGTGTACAGGTCGCCGGCCATCTCCATCCACTCGGCCATGATCTCGTCGGTGGATTCGCTGAGATGGCAGTACTCCTTGGTGAAGATGGCGGCCTTGGGGAACACGGTGTGGGCCACGCCCTCGTAGTATTCCCGGGTGTAGGGCAGACCCCGCTTGGCGAGAAACGCGGTGTCCACATCACGCCAGATGCCGTTGGAGTCGATGAGGGTGCCGTCCATGTCAAAAATCAGCATAAATATTCTCCTTTATCGTCGATCCAGAAGCGCCACGGGAAGTCCACAGCCTCCTGTGCGTAGTCGATGCCGATGCGCTTGCCGGTGTGGATGGTGAGGGGGCGGGGCAGTTGGTCGGGCAGGCCCACGTCGGAGAGGGCGGTGCAGAGGAACAGCTCCTCTCCCGTGGTCAGGTCGATGCCGTTCTGGCGGCGGTCCAGCCCCAGCGCCTGACAGCACTTGCCGGGGCCGTTGAGGAAGTTCTTCCGCTGATAGGCGGTCAGTTCGTCAGGGGCTTTGCCATACCGCAGGCGGCAGATGGCTTCCAGACCGTGCACCGGGGCGAGACCCCGCAGCAGCACGGCGGAGGGCTCCCCCTCCGGCTCGGTGACGAAGTTCAGGCAGCAGTGCATGCCGTAAATGAGATAGATATAGGCGTGGCCCGGCGGGCCGAACATGGTGGCGTTGCGGGCGGTCTTGTGGTAGCCGTAGGAGTGGGCGGCCTTGTCGATGGCGCCCACGTAGGCCTCGGTTTCTGTGATGCGGCACACCAACAGTTGCCCCTCATACCGCCGAACCAGATAGCAGTCCACAAGACTGCGGGCGATATCCACCGTATTTCCTGTATAAAAATTCCGACAAAGTATTGCCATTTTCGTCCTCCGGTGGTATAGTGCTTTTGCTATTCTATCATTTTTACGGAGAAAATACAAGAAAAAGGAAGTGTTGCCGCGATGCCTGCGTACAATTACAAAAAAGGCCTGACCGCCATGCTAGGGTGTTTCTTCATCTGGGGGTTCCAGCCGTTATACTGGTATCTGTGCGGCGGCATGGATACCTTCTTCCTGATGGCCAGCCGTATTGTGTGGGCGGCGGTGTGCTGCGTGCTGCTGCTGTGGATGCAGGGCAAGCTGCCCCAGCTGGCGGCGGCCTTCAAGGATAAGCAGGTGCTGAAGCGGGAGATCCCGGCGGCGGTGTTCCTGTTCGGAGACTGGATCGTGTATCTGTGGGCGGTGCAGAACGGCCGGGTGCTGGAGTGCTCGCTGGGCTACTACATCCAGCCGCTGGTGGTGTTCGCTTTCGGCGCGGTGATCTTCAAGGAGAAGATCTCGTGGCGGCACTTCGTCATCATTGCCATTGTGGTGGTGGGCATCGTGCTGAGCACCAGCGGCTTCGGCGGCGTGCCCTATGTGACTATCGCGCTGGCTACCATGTTCGCCATCTATGCCGCCATCAAGAAAAGCCTGACCATTGATTCCATCGTCAGCACCACCATGGAGATCATCATGATGGTGCCGGTGGCGATCGTATTTGTGCTGTGCTGCCGCATGGGCGACAACGGCATGGGCAGCCTGACGGTGGCGCGGCAGCTGCTGCTGATGGGCTCCGGTGTGGTGACGGCAGTTCCTATGCTGTTCTATGCCATCGGTGTGCGGAACCTGCCGCTGATGACCACCGGTATTTGCCAGTATCTCAGTCCCACACTGGCTATCTTCTGCGGCATGATCATGGGCGAGAGCCTGACGAAGGAAAAGCTGGTGAGCTTCTGCTTTATCTGGGCAGGCGTGATTTTGTATACGTTGAACAGCATTTATGAGGAGAAAAAGCGCAGCAAAACGGCGGCGTGAGGAGGAAACCGAATGAATATTACAGTCTATCTGGGTGCAAACGAGGGCAACGATCCGGCTCTGGGGCAGGCTGTGCGGGAGCTGGGCCGGTGGATCGGCGAAAGCGGCTACACTTTGGTTTACGGCGGGTCAAAGACCGGGCTGATGGGCGATATCGCTGGAAGCGTGTTGGCGGCCGGTGGAGAGGTCATCGGCGTGGAGCCGCAGTTTTTCATGGACGCGGGCTTTCAGTACGACGGTCTGACGGAGCTGATCGTGACGAAGGATATGGCGGAGCGCAAGACGAAGATGATCCAACTGGGCGACGCCTTTATCGCCTTTCCCGGCGGCACCGGAACGCTGGAGGAGATCACAGAGGTCATGTCCAAGGTGTCGCTGAAGCAGCTGGACGCGCCCTGCATCCTCTATAATCTGAACGGCTATTATGACGATTTGAAGGCGCTGCTGCGGCGTATGATCGAAAAGGAGCTATCCTCGGAGGAGCGGCAGCAGGGGATTTATTTCGCGGAGAATTTACAGCAGATCAAAGAGATATTGGAAAAGTGACCCCATAGCAGCCTGCGGCATTCGCCGCAGGCTGCTGTTGCGTCGTGGGGCAGGGGATGGTATAATAAAGGAAAAAGGAGGGTGCGGATATGGGAAAGCGGATTTCTGTGATTCTGATCGTGGTGCTGGCGGCTGCGGCGGTGACTTTTGGGGTGCTATGGCAGAGTGCGCTGCGGGATCATTCCGATATTAAGGCGCTGGTACAGGCAGGCGCGAACGAGGCATGCAGCCGGTTTTCGGACTTTCAGAAAAGGGGAGACGACGGAGACTACTGGGGCGGCGTGGCGGCGTTTCACACCTTTCAGCAGGCTCACATCCTCCTGACGGAGGGGACGAGTCAGGCCGCTGACCGGGTGTTTTGCAGCGAGGTCTATGGCGCGCTGCTGCTGAAGCCGGAGCTGGCCAAGGCGCATATGGCGGAGGTCATCGAGGTGATGGAGCTGCTGGCGCAGGATGTGACGGATGCCAACGCGTATGTGCGCATGGCGAAGCTGGGCAATGCGCTGGGGCAGTGAGCCGCAAGAGATGAAACAAGAGCGAAGAAAGACGGAAAAGGAAATCGATGAAAGGAAATCTGTCCCGGCGGCTTGCCATGTACACCGCCGGATTATTTGTGATGACGGTGGGGATCGCCCTGTCGGTAAAGTCGCGGCTGGGGGTGTCGCCCATCAGCTCCATCCCCCCTATGCCATGACGTGCATCTGGGGCATTGAAATGGGCAAGGCCACCATCCTACTGCATTGCTCGCTGGTGCTGCTGCAGATCATTTTGCTGCGGAGGAATTTTAAGCCGGTGAACCTGCTGCAAGTAGCGGTGGGCATTGCGTTCGGGTATTTTACCACCTTCTGTAACTGGTGCGTGTCCTTCCTGACGGAGCCGGACGGCATAGTGCTGCGGGTCATATTGCTGCTGCTGAGCGTGGTGTGTATCGCGCTGGGCATTTTCCTGTATATGCCGCCGGATATCATGGCTCTGGCGGGCGAGGGGACGATCAAAGCCATCTCGGACGTCAGCGGTATGGCCTTCGCCAAGGTGAAGGTGCTGTTTGATTCGTCGCTGGTGGCCATATCGCTGGCAGCCTGCCTGCTGTGTATCGGCAGCTTCGGCAGCGTAGGCGTTGGCACGGTCATTGCTGCCGTTCTGGTGGGGACGGTGCTGGGATTTTTTACCAAGTGGTTGGGAGCGCGGCGTGACTGCTGGCTGTTCGGAAAAGAGACTGTTCGGGAATGACGCGGCGCTTTACAGCCTGGAGAAAGGAGCAGAAAATGGCAAAATTTCAGGATAAATTGATCGCGGACGGATACTGCGATGCCCGGGGCGCGGGTTTTTGCGCGACGGCCACGAGCCTGCCGAGTGGGGGATATGGCATGGTGGCCCTGTGCGTCAGGGAGCATGTGTTGTACCTCTACGATGTGGACATGAGGGGCAATATCGGCGAACTGCTGCATGAGATCCCGCTGGAGCGGATCAAAAATTTGAAGATACGGACGGGCTTTTTCAGTCAGGTATTGCGATTTGAGTACGAGGGCGCGGTGTTTTCTTTTACCAATTTTGTGGGGGTGAAGCCTGCGCTGGAGGTCATCAGGCAGGAAGCCGCGCGGCGCTGACCGCAACTGCCAGTTGCTTGTCTGGCGAACGATCCTGTGCTATACTGACGGTATGGAGGTGTTCGACATGGAAACAAAGGAGATTTTACATCATCTGCGGACAGAAAGAGGACTGTCGCAGGACGAGCTGGCGGAAAAGGTTTTTGTGACGCGGCAGGCGGTGTCCCGCTGGGAAAACGGCGAGACAACGCCGGGACTGGAGACCTTGAAGCGGCTTTCCCAGCTTTTTGATGTGTCCATCAATACGCTGCTGGGCTCCCCGAGGCAGCTGATCTGCCAGTGCTGCGGAATGCCGCTGGACGATTCCACCATCAGCAAGGAGCCGGACGGCGATTTCAACGAGGACTATTGCAAGTGGTGCTATGCCGACGGTACGTTCAAGTACACCAGCAAGGAGCAGCTGATCGATTTCTGCGTGACCCACATGGCCAGTGAAAGCTGGACCGCAGAGCAGGTCAGGGCCCATATGGAAGCTGTGGTGCCGGAGTTGAAGCACTGGAAGAAATAAATGAAAAACAGCAACCACACCCCGCCGCAGGCGATGCCTGCGGCGGGGGGTGGTTGCTTGAGTTGTATTCAAAGGCTCCCTCGTCAGAGGGAACCTTTGGATGGTTGTCCTTTTGGCAATGAAATCGAAGATTTCATGCCAGTTATCAAAACGGTATCGTCGCCATGGCCGCCGCGTCACGGGGGTCGAGGAAAATACCGCCTGTCAGGGGCAGCGCCGTCAACAGCAGATAGGCAACCCCCAACAGGATGGCCAGCAGATACCACAGCAGCTCGCCACCCGGTAAGCGCCGCCGCAGCAGAAAATGGTACAGCGCCATCGCTCCTGCCGCCGCGCCGCAGAACAGCAGCCACAGGGGCAGGACGCCCCACAGAAAGCAGCACAATAGCACCATCAGCGCCGTGGCGGCCAGCAGCGTGGCGCAGTGTCCGCCCCGCGAGGCGCTCTCCAGCGGCTCCAGCCGCCACAGAAGCAGCGCCGCCGTCAGATAGGGCCAGAACACCAGCTTGCCCAGCTCCCATGGACTCTCGTTTATCGGAGACAGCACCTCCGTGGCGGGACAGGGCAGGGCGGCGGCCAACCCCCGCAGCAGCACGGCGGCGGCTGCCGCCGCCAGAAACGCCCACAGATACCGCAAGCGCCGAAACATACGCATCGCTCCCTTTCCGGATCGTTATGTCTATTCCTATGCGGAGCGGCGGTAAAGCTTGACAGTTTCCGGCCACAGGGGATATAATAGAAGTACTTGTCCGTCTTTTTATGATAAAGAGGTAACGTATTTCATGAATATTCGATTGATCACCCGCACAGTGGGCTATATCCTGTGGGTCGAGGGCGGCTTTCTACTGCTGCCGCTGCTGGTCAGTTTGGGTTATGGCGACGGCTGCTGGGAGGCTTTCCTCTCCGCAGCGCTGCTGTGCGGCATTTTGGGCGCGCTGGCGTATCTGGTGCCGGTGAAACGGGGAAGGATGCAGGGCCGTGATGCCTACGCCGCCGTGGCGCTGGCGTGGGTGGCGCTGACGCTTACGGGCGCGTTCCCCTACCTGCTGTCCGATACCATTCCGTCCTTTGTGGACGCATTATTCGAGACCGCTTCCGGTCTGACCACCACCGGTGCCACCATTCTGGACTCGGTGGAGACCATGCCGCCCAGCATCCTGTTCTGGCGCAGCGAGACCCAGTGGATGGGCGGTATGGGCGTTCTGGTGCTGTTTCTGGCGCTGACGCCCCATCTGGGCGACGGCGCCTACTATCTGATGAAAGCGGAAAGCCCCGGCCCCATCAAGTCCAAGCTGGTGCCCCGTGTGGGCGGCACCGCCAAGATTCTGTACACCATCTATATCGTGCTGACGGCGGCGGAGGCAGTGGCCCTGCGCATTGCGGGCATGTCCTGGTTCGACGCGGTGAACCACTCCTTCACCACCATGGCCACCGGCGGCTTCTCCGTCCGCAACACCTCTATCGCCGAGTATCAGTCCGACGCTATCACATGGGTCATCGTGGCCTTTACGTTTCTGGCAGGCATCAACTTTTCGCTGCTGTACGCCGTTGTGCGGGGCCGGATCAAGGACGCTCTGCGCAGCGAGGAGCTGCGGTGGTATCTGCTGATTTTAGCGGCTACCATCGGCCTGATCTGCGTCGACCTGCACGTGGAGCTGGGACAGGGCTGGTACGAATCCGTCACCGACGCGGCGTTTCAGGCCACCACCATCATGAGCACCACCGGCTACGCCACCAAGGACTTCACCCTGTGGCCCACCTTCAGCCGGTGTATTCTGGTGCTGCTGATGTATGTGGGCGGCTGCGCCGGTTCCACAGCCGGCGGCATGAAGATCAGCCGCCTGATGCTGCAGGTCAAGAGCCTGCGGCGGGAGCTGGATCACATCATCCACCCCAACCGGGTGTCGGTTATCACCATGGACGGCCAGAGCGTGGACGAGCGGGCCGTCAATTCCGCCCACATGTTTCAGGTGGCGTACCTGCTGATCCTGATGGCCGGTACGCTGGTGGTTTCGCTGGATGTGCTGGGCTTCACGGAGTCCTTTGTGGCATCGCTGACCTGTATCAGCAATGTTGGTCCGTCGCTGGGTGCTCTTGGCCCCATGGCTAACTTCGCGCCCCTGTCGTGGTTCAGCAAGCTGGTGCTGGCCCTTATCATGCTGATGGGCCGTCTGGAGCTGATGCCGTTGCTGGTGCTGCTGAGCCCTTCCACATGGCGGAATAAGTAAACAGGTAAATACAAAACTGACCGGTCGCCCGCGACCGGTCAGTTTTGTATTTACCTGCCGCGCAGCAGCGCGTACAACTGGGCGTCTTGATAATACACCGTGCCGAGTCCCACCATGACCTGCACGATATTCTGCGGCTCACCGGCGCTGACGTAAACCTCGCCCTGATCCAGCAGAAACGTCACGTACCGGTCAGCGCCGTCATAGCCCGCCGCCAAGGCGGCTTCCTGACTAATATTGTGCTCCGCCGCGCCGTTCAGGGCAGCCGCCAGCTGCTCCGCCGTCACATCGGCGGCTGCTGCGGTGTTCAGCTCGTAGATATCCTCCGGCCGCAGCGCTGCCATCAGGCGCAGCGCCATGGCGTCATGCTTCCGCTGTTCCTCCTGTTGCTGTGTCTCCTGCCGCTGTTTGCTGCCGTCCAGATCCGCCTGCTCCACGGCGCTGAGCATTTCCGTGACCCACTGGCGATCCTCCGGGAAATCGGCGTGGTATTCGCCTGTGCTGTCCAGAAACACCAGTCCCAGCAGCGTATCGCCCTGATACCGGGCCACCGCGTACTCCCTGATGGGGAGACGCATCTGACTGTCCAGCGCCAGCATATCCACGGGAGACGCCTTTTCCGGCTCCCGCATCGTCAGCGCGCCGTCCAGCCGATACCAGTCCGCCCGGTTTTCTCCCGTCCCGTACTGCCACACCTGCGCAAAGCCGGTCAGCACACAGCCGTCATAACCCGCCGGATCGTCCGCCCGTTTTGCCAGTAGCGCCTGCAATTTCCCATCCACCTGAGACTGGAAGGTCTCATAGGCGGACTGGTCGATACGGGTGCTGCCGTCCCGGCTGCAGCGCACCAACTCGTACAGGTCACTGTCGTTGAAATAGGCCGTCCGCTGGCAGCTCTCCCGCGCGGAAAGCCGCTCGGACTGGACGACCACCACATTCTCCGCCAGACCGCAGCTGAGACGGAGAACGTCGGCGGGAACCGACACCGTGACTTCCCACTGACAGCCGGACACGCTGTAGCCCAGATCGTAGCAGGCCTCGGATTCCGTGATCTCGTGTGTCGCCGCGTTATTCAGCGCCTTCCACATCTGCTCCGGGCTTGCGGCGGCCAGCTGGCCGCCGCAAAGGGCAACCTTTGTCACCTCGTCCTCCTGCAGAGCGGCCATAAAGGCCGCCGTGGGGCTGAGATTCGGGTCTACCGCCGGTTCATCTATCTGTTCCGGCTGCGCTGCGCCGTTCGCGCCGCAGCCAGCCAGCAACGCCAGCAGCAAAGCCGCCAGCAGCGCTATTCCTTTCTTTCTCATAAGGCGTCCTCCATAGCGGCCAGCATATCGTTGGCCCACTCCCAGTCCTCGTCAAACAGCGTCCAATAGAGATCGTCATATGACATGAACACCAGCCCCAGGAAGGCATCATCCTTATACCGGGCCACTACCTTTCCCGCGTCGTTGAAGCCCTGCATCCGCAGCTGGCTGTCCAGATATACGCCGCCTGCCCAGCCGATCTCCAGCGGCTTATCGGGGATCAGGGCATAGTCGAACTGGTACACCTCCGCCCGGTTGCCGTCCTCGGTGGCGTACTGCCACAGCTTGGTGAAGCGGGTCAGCTGATAGGCGTGGAATTCGCCGGGGTTCGTGGCGTAGGTGTCCAGCGTCCGCTGCATCCTCGCGTCCAGTTCCGACTTGAATTCGGCATAGGCCGCCTGATCGACCACCTCGTCATAGTCCCGGCAGTGGCGCACCAGATCGTAGAGCGTTTCATCCTCGAAATATCCCTCGTCACGGGCAGAGGCGTCATAGGAAGCGACCAGAACCACATTCTCCGTCAGGCCGCAGCGAACGTCCATCTTGTGCTCGTACATGTTGATCTGCCAGAAAAGGTACGAGTCTCCCATTTGCGCCTGCCCTCCGGTAACGGGATGCTCCGCCGCGCCGTGCAGGGCGTCCGCCAGCTGCTCCGCCGTTACGTTGGGATAGTAGAGACTCCCGATATCCTCCGGGCGGATGGCGGCCATCCGCTCCGCAACGGTAGGCGTCTCCTCGCGGCACTGGCTCACCAGCTGATAAAGCGCATGGCAGCGGAAGTACGCGATGCTGCCCTCCGGGTGAGGATACGAGGAAGAATACAGGACAGAGGTATCTATCACCTGCACGATGTCCAGCGTCTTGTCCCAGGAGAGCCCCAGGTCGGGGCTGCCGCTGACGGGGATGATGACGCACCAGCCATCCTCCTGCCCGTAGCCCGCCGCTTCCGCTTCTTCCTTTGTGATCTCGCAGGACACGGCGTCATGCAGAGCCGTCACCAGTTGCTCCACGGTGATTTGGGGGTATTGATCGATGAATCCATCATCGATCTTCTCCGCTGTGATCTCCGCCATGGCGGCGGCCACAGTGCCCGGCTCCGGCTGCGCTGCACTGTCCGCGCCGCAGCCGGTCAACACCAACAGCAGCAACAATGCCGCCAGCAAGGCTTTTCCTTTCTTTCTCATACCGTCCTCCTTACCGCTGAACGGAGCGCACGCCGTTGTCTACAATGCGCCATCTGCCGTCGTTATATTGGGTGAGATAGAAAAATTCCGTGATGGTGCCGCTGTCCAGAAAGGTCTTTGTGCCGTCGTACTGGGCCTCATACACCGCCTTGACCGTCACAAAGTGGTCGGCCAGCAGTTCATTCGTCCAGCCGCGGGATCGGGCCAGATCGCCGTCGCTGTACATTTCCACGATCCGGGCCGTCTCCGTCTCGTCAAGAGCGGCGGAGATCACGCGGGTGCTGAGGGTGGCGGGCTTTTGGGCGTCCGCCTCGATGGCCTTGCGCACCACCTCCACCGGGTCGGCGGCAGGCTCCTGAAGCCAGCCCTCAAACTGATTAAAGAGCAGCACAGGAAAGTTGTCCCGGCCAATCGAGGAATTGAGCGTGATCTCATAAGGCCCGCTGCCCGGCGTCAGTTCAACAGTACCGCCGAAAGGATCGTAATACTTCCAGTTGGCGTGGGGTACGCCGTTGCTGTCGTTCTCCGCGCCGCCGGACACCACCGTGAAGGTAGCGCCGGGACACACCACAAAGTAGTTGTTTTCAAAGACCTGCGTTTCATCCTCCCGCACGAGACCTTTGCCGGTGTAGTACACGTCCGTCACCTCCAGCGTCAGATCCTCATAGGTGAAGGTCTGGGTGGTCAGCACCGCCCTGCTGGGCAGCGTCCCCAACCGGTCGGCAGGAGCGATCTCCACCTGCGGCGTAGTTACCTCCGGAAATGTGCTGTGAGCCCGGTAGAAATCGTTCTGCCGCACCAGCTCATAAAGATCGTGATCCCGGAAATAGGCAACGGGCTGCGTTGCCGCTGATGAAAAAGTAGGCACCTGCTCTGGGGAGTAATCTATCACACGCACGATATCCGCAGGAATAGTGCTGCAGGTTAATACCAGCTCGTCGCCGTTCTCCACAGAGAGCGATATTTGATACCAAAGATTTTCCCCCTCGATGTGATCGGCCTGCTCCGCCTTTTGGAAGTCCTCCCCCGTGATCTCGTAGGCGGCGGCGCGGTTGATGGCCGCCACCATCTGCGCCCAGTCGATATCGGGATAGCCGTTCACACTTTCGCTGCTCAGATCGTCGGTGGTCAGCTTCGCCATCATGGCGGCGATGGAGCCCAGATTGCCGGATAGTTCCTCCTTCTTCGCTCCCGTAAAGGTGCAGCCTACGCACAGCGCCGCCGCCAGCACCAAAGCAATAGCGGCCAGCGCCGCCGTCCGGGGCTTTTTCGCCAGCAGGACGATCCGCTCGTGGAGACTGGTCTTGCCGCCGTCCATGGCGGTGGCGGTCAGCAGTGGGCTTACGCCCCGGCCACAGGCCATGCGGATCAGGGTGCGGCCATAGGCGGCGCGTTCCGTTTCGCCAAGGGTGCGGATGGTGGCCTCGTCACAGGCCAGCTCGCCGTCCTGACGGGACAGCTTCGCCGCCCACCACACCAGAGGGTTCCACCAGTGCAGCGCCAGACACACTGCCCGCAGCAGCGCCCACACATGGTCACCATGGCGGAAATGGGTGGTCTCGTGGGCCACCGTGTGTCGCAGCAGCACCGGATCGTCCGCCGTGGCCTGCGTCACATAGATGGCGGGCCGGAACAGGCCGAACAGACAGGGCACCGCCCGCTCCTCCGCCACAAAGACGGGAAGTGCCGCACCCTCCACCGCCAAGGGGCGGCGGCTCTTCCGTAGCCTTCCGGCAAAGCGGAGATTGACGCTCAGGAACACCAGCAGCGTCACCGCCGCGCCGCACCGCCACACCGGCAGCAGGATCTTACGGAGGGTCAGGGCGTTTTCCATATGGCCGAACTGCGCGTCGGCGGCGCTGGGCTCCGCCAGCACAACGGTATTCTCCACCGCGCCGCCGATGGGATGACCCTGTACCGTGCCGTTGCCGGCCTGCCAGATCACGTCCACGTCCCGGACGCTTTCCGCCGCCTGTACCACCGGGGCGCGCTCCACCACCGACATGACGCTGATATCCGTGCTGCCGAAGCTGACGGGGAGCAGCAGCCGCGCCAGCACCAGCAACCACAGGACGTATTGCAGCCGCAGGCTGATCCGTCCCCGCAGCAGATACCGCAGGGCGATCACCGCAAGGATCAGGATACACGAGGATACCACCCATTCAATCATGCTCTTCCTCCATTTCCCGCAAAATGGCGTACAGCTTGTCGATCTCCTCCTGAGACAGCGTCTGCTTCTTCACCAGCGAGCTGACCATCAGACTGACGCTGCCTTGATACACTCGCTCCAGCAGGTGCTCCGTCTCCTGCACCGCCGCGTCCTCACGGGCTACCTGCGGCCGGTAGTGCTTCATGCCGCCCTCGCTGACGGCGCTGACCGCGCCCTTGTCCTCCAGCCGCCGCAGCAGCGTCAGGGTGGTGCTGCGGCTCCAGCCGGTGGTTTTTCCCAGCGCGTCGATGATCTCCCGTCCCGTCCGCGGCGCGGACATCCACAGGCATTCCATCACCTGCCATTCCGCCTCCGTCAGACCCATGTGTGCCATATTCTCACCTCCTGCTGTTTGCATCTGTAATCACACTGTAGCATATTGGTTTACGTTTGTCAACAGGTCGGAGGAAAAATTTCTCCCTTTATTAGCCTCCCCTGTGTAAGGGGAGGTGGCAAAAATCTTTGATTTTTGACGGAGGGGTTGTTACAATCCCCCAGTCTCGCTTACGCTCGACAGCCCCCTTTACACAAGGGGGCCTTTTATACTGCCTTCCGTGTAACCACACAACAAATCCCCTCCGGTGTACCGGAGGGGATCGTATATCACAAATCCACAATAACCGCCTCGTGTCCCGTGGCGGGCAGAAACTTCTCCAGCACGTCACAGGTTTTCAGCCGCAGGGAGGAGGTATTCTCGCAGGGATGGCAGCCGAACCATTCGTCCTCGGCCACCGTGCGGTCGATGGCCAGCGTGACCCGGTGCTCCGTGTCGTTCATCAGCCCCAGAATGGAGGCGGAACCGGCATGGCAGCCCAGCAGCCCGATCAAGTCCTCCTCGGTGGCAAAGCTGAGCCGGGAGGAGCCGATCAGCTTGGAGAAATCCTTGGTGGAAAAGGGCTTGTCCCCCGGCATGCACAGCAGGTAAAAGGCGCTGCGGTTCCGGGGCGTCAGCAGCAGATTCTTGCAGATGGAAACATCCAGCGCCTCACCGATGGCGACGCAGTCCTCCATGGTGAAGGCCGCCTCATGATCCACACGAGTAAATGGGATATCCAGCCGGGCAAGACACTCGTACACCCGGTTTTCCACCTCGTCGCGGCGTTCCGCCGGAGCGCCGTTATAGACTTCCAGCATACCGCTCACTCCTTTCCCACCAGCATGTCGCCCACCCGGTAGATATCACCCGCGCCCACCGTCAGCAGCAGGTCGCCGGGCTGCGCCAGCGCCCGCAGGGACTCCGCCGTTTCCCGCAGTGTGGCGCAGTAGATGCTGCCGGGGATCTGGGCGCACAGGTCGCGGGAGGACACGCCCACATCGTTGGTTTCACGGGCGGCGTAAATTTCCGCCAGCACCGCCACGTCCACGGTACGCAGCTCCTTGACGAAATCGTCAAACAGCGCCTTGGTGCGGGTATAGGTGTGGGGCTGGAAGGCGCAGATCAGCCGCTTGTGGGGCAGACTGCGGGCCATGTCCAGCAGGGCGTGCAGCTCGTCGGGATGATGTGCGTAGTCGTCGTACACCTTGGCGCCGTTAAACTCGCCCTTATACTGGAAGCGCCGCTCCGCACCGGTAAAGTCCGCCAGCCCCTCCTCCACCGCTTTGCCGTCCACGCCCAGCACATAGGCGGCGGCAGCGGCGGCCAGCGCGTTGGACACGTTGTGCCTGCCGGGAACGTGCAGCTCCACGTGGGCGTAGGTCTTGCCCTCCGCCGCTACGTCGAAGCAGCCGAAGCCGTCGAAAAACGCCACGTTGTCGGCATACACGTCGGCCTTGCGATCTTTCACGCTGAACCAGTACACCTTGCGGTCAAGACCGCTCAGCGCTTCCCTCGCGCCGGGATCGTCGCCGTTGGCGATGATGAAGCCGTTCTCCGGCGTCAGGCAGGCAAACTGGCGGAAGGAATGCTCGATATCGTTCAGATTCTTGAAGAAGTCCAGATGATCCGCCGCCACGTTCAAAATCACCGCCACAGTGGGGAAGAAGTTCAGGAAGGAGTTGCAGTATTCGCAGCTTTCCAGAATGATGGTGTCACCCTTGCCCACCCGGTAGCCCTTGCCCAACAGCGGCAGCGTGCCGCCGATCATGACGGTGGGATCCTTCTGGGCCGCCATGAAGATATGGGTGGCCATGGAGGTGGTGGTGGTCTTGCCGTGGGTGCCGGACACGCACAGGGCGTTGCGGTACGCCTGCATGATAGCGCCCCAGCCCTGTGCCCGCTCGTAGACGGGGATGCCCCGGGCGATGGCCCCGGCGATCTCGGGGTTGCTGTCATGGATGGCGGCGGTGCGGATCACCAAATCGCAGTTTTGCAGGTTGTCGGCGCTGTGGCCGATGGTAACGGGAATGCCGACACTGCGCAGGTGCTTTACGGTGTCGCTGTCGGTCATGTCGGAGCCCTGTACGTTCAGCCCCATGCCCTTCAGCACCTCGGCCAGCGCACACATGGACACGCCGCCGATGCCCGCCATATGCACGCGGACGCCGGGACGCAGGAAATGCCGGATATTTTCAGTGGGATGCATCATAATTGCCGATCTCCCTTTTGTTCTATGATTCAGCCGCACACCACCGGAGCGGGAAATGCGCTGTTTACAAAATAATATCTGATATATTATAATACCCATAGAAGGAAAGTGCAACCCGGTTTTTTTCATGCGTTTGATCCCCGGACACCGGACGGATCCGCAGACAGGAGGAACAACATGAAGTATACGGGCAAATCACTGCTGTCTTTGCTGCTGGCGCTGCTGCTGGCGGCAGGGCTGTGCGCCTGCGGCAGCAATACCGACCCCGACGAGCCGCAGCCGGACGACCCCATCGTGGAGGAGCCCGCCATCCCCGATCAGGTGCCGGTGCGGATCACCGCCACACGCCTGGCGGACGGCGCGGTGCTGTCAGACCGGCGCTGGGTCTATGACCAGTACGGCAACATGACTATGGAGATCGACTATCAGTTCGGTCTGCTGGAGCAGGGGTATGATACCTACACCTATGAATACGGCCCCAACGGGGTGCCCGTTCAGCGGGACACCTATCGGGTGACGCAGGAGCGCACCCGCCTGACCGCTACGGAGACCTTTGACAGCGCAGGGCGCGTGACGGCGCGGCAGGTGTACAACGAGGCGGGAAAGCGTATCTTTGAGTACGCCTACGACGATCTGGGCAACGAGACGCTGTACGTCTCCTACGATGACACAGGCCGCATGAGCAGCAAGCTGGAGACCACCTATGACGCGGACGGCCAGCGCCTGACGGAGCAATACACCGCCGCCAACGGCAGCACCATCCGCCGCGAGTATCAGGACGGCCTGTGCTCCCACCGGGTGGAAACGGATTCTCTCGGCAAGGAGACGGAATACACCTACACCATCAAGCGGGACGGCAGCGGCAATCTGGTGACCTACAGCGCCGTCAATGCCGAAACCGGCCAGCTGAACTTCCGGAAGGACTACCGGAACACCTACGATGCAAACGGACTTCTGACTGCCGTGGAGGTCACGGACGAAAACGGCGAGTGCGTGGCTCAGAGCAGCTATCAGTATGACCGGCAGGGCCGCGTCACCCAGTCGGACGAGCGGGAATTTGCCGGTCCGCAGGAATCCCGCGAGGTATGGAGCACCACCTATAACGACGGCGGCGTTGTGGTGCGGAAGGAGCACCTCCAGAGTCAGCTCAACGGCGGAACGCTGGAGGAGACCACCGCCTCCTACCAGTACGATCAGGATGGCCTGCTGACCGGTTTCACTTACCGGAGGGACGGCAGCAGCCTGAGCTTCACCATCGGGCGCGCTGATAACCAGCCGGTGGTGCTGAAGAAGGTCTGCGTCGGGCCGCTGGCCTTCGCGGATTTTGACCTGACCTTCACCGGTGAGAACGACTTCACCATGGACAGCAGCGCCTACAGCGGAGCGGACGCCGCCTTCCTCAGTGAGGACAGCTACACCCGTGCCTACACCTACACGGAGGACGGTAGCCTGTCCGCGGTGGAGGAAACCACCGGCGATGGAACTACCTGCAAGCGCTGGGAGTACACCTACGCCCGACCCCGCAACGCCCCACAGCAGACGGTGACGGCCATTCCCCTGAATGCCGGAGCGGACGGCATCGCGCTGTACGACGGTGACAACATGCTGCTGTCTCAGGTCTCGTTCACCTATAACCACACGGGGCTCTATGACAAGCTGACCAACGCCGACGGCACCTTCCACTACACCTATGAAACGGACCCGCAGGGCCGCACCGTTGGCACACAGTACGACGCCGGCGGCGAAGCATGGGGCACCATGACATACGACCGCTGCGGCAATCTGCTGGAGGATCTGATCTACGGCGAGCCGCGAGCCGTGCTGCTGCAATATGAGTACGACGCCATGGGCAACCAGCGCACCTCGTATCCCTGGAGCAGCGGCAGCCGCGCCTACTGCGCCTATACCTACGACGAACAGGGACGCCACACGGGTATGAGCCTGTACGCCTCTGAACAGCGTCAGGCAGACGAGCTGCTGGAGCGGAACACCTACTCCTACGACGCGTCGGGACGGCTGTACAAGCTGACACGCTATGACGTTAACGGCGCACTGGAGTGCTGCGTGATCTATCAGTACAAGGATTAACATTACGGCAACAGGAGGAACGATTGATGAAGCACACAGGAAAGACGATACTTACTCTGCTGCTGGCCATTCTGATGACCGTTGGTCTGGCTGGCTGCGGCAGCAGCAGAAGTGGCAGCGGCGGCTCTCTCTTTTCCGGCAAATCGCCGGAGCCCGTTTTGGTGCGGGTGGTGGCTACCCGTATGGAGGACAACGCCATCGTATCTGACGTTCATTACGCCTATGACGAATACGGCAATCAGACAACCAAGGCCAACTATCAGTTCGGCCTGCTGCCCAACGGCTATTCCTCCTATGAATATGAATACGGCAGCGGCGGCGTTCCCGCCAAGCGGAGCACCTATGCAATGGCAAAGGATTTCTCTCAGCTGACGCTGGAGGAGACCTTTGACCGGGACGGCAAATTGACCGGACGCCGCGAGTACGACAACGGCGAGATCATACAGGAATACGGCTATGACGGCAGCGGCAACATGATCCTGTACGTCAGCTATTCCGGCGGAGAGATGAACTACAAAACGGAGTCCACCTTCGACGAGAACGGCGACTGCCTGACGGAGCGTGTCACGCAGGCCGACGGCAGCAGCGATTACCGGGAGTATCTGCCCTATGACGAGCTGAACCGCAGCCATCTATGCTCCCATCGCGTGGAGACCGATGCCGACGGCGGAGAAACGGAATATGACTATACCATCGAAAAGGACGAGAATGGCTATCTGCTGACCTACAGCATTGCCAACGCCGCCACCGGCGAGCTGCTGTCCCGCGATACCTACGTGAATCTGTACGGCGACAATGGCCGACTCAACAGCATTGAGGTCACTGACGAAAACGGCGTCTGCACCCGGCAGGAGTACCTCCGGTACGACGAAGCGGGCAACGTGATACAGCGTGACAGCATGCGTGACTACGGCACCTTTGCCACGCGTGACACCTTCAGCTACGCCTATAATGATGCCGGTGTGAATATCCAATTGGACTATCACCACTATCAGAACAACCGGGGCGAGATCATGGAGAGTTCCTCCGTCACCTATTATGACGATCAGGGCGACATGACCGGCTATGACTACGAGACGGAGGATGGCCGCGTCAGCTTCGGAATCGGCCGCGTGGCGGGGAAGCAGGTGGTGCTGAGCAAGCAGTGCACCCGCTGGAACGAAAACATCCGGCTGGATTTCGACATGGTGTTCACCGGCGACAACGAGTACACCGAGGATCACACTCCCTACGACAACCTGGATGCCGCCTTCCGGGCTCTCGACTATACCCGCTCCTACACCTATGACGACAAGGGAAATCTGACCGCCGTGGAGGAGTGGGAGAACGGCGCGGAGATGCCTACCCAGCGCTGGGACTATACCTACGCCATGCCTAAGGACGCGCCTGCTCTGCACCCGCAGGCTGTCCAGCTGACCCTCGGAAACGCTCCTGCCGCCGTCAGGCTCTATGACGCCGACGACAGTCTGCTGGCCGAATCGTTCCTCACCTATGGGGACGATGGCCGCTGCACGGAAATGGTCACGGACGGCGCTGCCTATGCCTACGAGTACGAGGACGCGGCTGACGGCAGCTATATCGCCCGCCAGTATGCCCCGGACGGCAGTCAGGTAAAGGAATTTTCCTATGACAGCTGGGGAAACATGGTGGGGGAGACCCAGTACGGCGGAGACTACCCCGTGTATCTGGAATATACCCACGACGCGCTGGGTACGCAGGACAGCGGTTCGCTGTGGGGATGGGCCAGCGGTTACTATGCCTATGAATACGACGAGTCCGGCTATCCCACCGCCCTGCGGCTGTACAGCACTTATTCCTACGAGCCGGGCACGCTGGCCGACTGGGCTGCCTGTACCTGCGATGACAGCGGCCGTCTGATCAAGCTGGAGGTCTACGATCTGTCCGGTAGGCTGAACGGCTATGTGACATACGAATACGCCGCCTGACGGCGGCCGGAAAGGAAGCGCGACATGATCCCACAGGAGGTACAGGCCGTTCTGCGCACGCTGGAGCAGGCCGGACACGAGGCGTATGTGGTGGGCGGCTGCGTCCGTGATATGCAGATGGGCCTGCCGCCCCACGACTGGGATGTGACCACCTCCGCTCTACCGGAGGAGACCATGGCCCTGTTTCCCCACTTCGCCATCCCCACCGGATTGCAGCACGGCACGGTAACGGTGCGCAGCAGCGGCGTCTCCTGCGAGGTCACCACCTTCCGCACCGACGGGGACTATCCTGACCACCGCCACCCCGCCGCCGTGACCTTTACCCGCAGTCTGCGGGAGGATCTGGCCCGCCGCGACCTGACGGTGAACGCCATGGCCATGGACGCGGCGGGAGCGCTGCACGACCCCTTCGGCGGACGGGAGGATATCCGCCGCAGAGTGCTGCGGTGCGTGGGCGATCCGGAACGCCGCTTCCGCGAGGATGCCTTGCGCATTCTGCGGACGCTGCGGTTTTCCGCCACGCTGGGCTTTGCCATTGAGCCGGAGACCCACCGGGCGCTGCGGACACAGTGCGGCGACCTACGGTACGTGGCGGCGGAGCGTGTCCAGGAGGAGCTGACCAAGCTGCTGTGCGGACAGGACGCGGGACGGGTGCTGGAAGAGGATCCGCAGGTGCTGGGGGTGGTACTGCCGGAGATCCTGCCCTGCGTGGGCTTCGACCAGCACAACCGCCATCACTGCTACGACGTGTGGGGCCATACGGCCCACGCGGTGGCCGCCGCCCCGCCTGACCCAGTGCTGCGGTGGACTATGCTGCTGCACGATCTGGGCAAGCCCCAGTGCTTCACGCTGGACGAGCAGGGCGTGGGACACTTTCACGGCCACCACCGCCCCAGCGCGGAGATGGCTGAGGAGATCTGCCGCCGCCTGCGGTTCGATAAGGCCACTGCCCAGCGCATCTGCCTGCTGGTGCGGTATCACGACCGGCCCATTCCACTGACAGAGCGGGCTATCCGCCGGGCCATGAATCAGCTGGGTGTGGACGGCCTGCGGCAGCTGTGCGCCGTAAAGCGGTCCGACAATCTGGCTCAGCATCCGGACTACCGCGGCCGCCAGCAGGAGATCGACCGGGGCGAGGCCATCATGGAGGAGCTGCTGGCAAAGGACGCCTGCTTCAGCCTGAAGCAGCTGGCGGTGAACGGGCAGGACATGATGGCGCTGGGCCTGCAAGGCCCGGCCATCGGCAAGATGCTGCAAGCCCTGCTGGACGCGGTCATGGACGGAGTGGTGGAAAATGAGCGGAACGCGCTGCTTTCTCTGGCACAGACCCCCAAAAATTAAATCATGCCGCGCAGCGGCATACCACAGTTCTTCACTTTTCTCTTTTATCTTTTCACTGCATAAAAAAAGACGCCGTGAAGGCTGCTCCCGATAAGAAAACATCGTGCGGAAAGAGAGAACGGTATAGCTTCGGCTGTACCGTTTTCTCATTTTTCCATTGATGCTGTGACTTTTGACATTTCCAAGGCTCCGATAATGTAAAATAAGTTGCGCAAATTGAAAACCGCATAAAAGAAGACATATCAGAAACCGCATTACATGGCAGCGGGAGAAAGGACGTGGCGCAAAAGCAAATTGGAAAAACAGGATGGAAGATATTTGGTTTGCTACAAATAGCAACAATTATAGATTCAATCTTGATGCTGTAAAAATCAGGAAAAAGGTTATTGCTCCTTACCACGTAGATGGGAAACCGAAGGATTGGGCTGAGACTGAAAACGGTAACTACCGCGATACTTGCCCTTCGAATTTCTGTGATGATATTACGATTTCTTTTTGGTCTATGGCGGAAAACACAGCACACCCCACACAAAAGTCAGAAAAGCTGATCGCCAAAATTATGCTTGCAAGCTCCTCAAAAGGTGATGTTGTATTTGATCCATTCTTAGGTTCCGGAACAACGAGCGTTGTAGCAAAAAAACTCAACCGCCATTATATTGGAATTGAGATAGAAGCTCAATATCCCGGCGCGGTAAAGAGACAGCATTAGGAAAAGTATCACAAAAATCATTCCTCCTATCATCTGCATGGCAGTCCTTCTCTTTGCCATGGCCACGGCAGTCATGGACTGCTATCAGAAAGAGACGGAGCCTATCGACATTCCCGGCAGAACGCCTTCCGGCACATCTGCACCTCAGCCATCAGCGACTCCCGCAGGCGAAGTTATCCCCTCGGTGGACAGACAGGCAGAGTTGGCGGAAGCCAGAGCGAAGAATCCCGACACCGTGGCGTGGCTGTATATTCCCGGTGCGGAGGTAGACGATCCCGTGATGCAGGCAGAGGACAACGGCTATTACCTGAAGCTGGATGAAAACGGTGAGTATGCCATGTGGGGCTGCTATTATGCCCATTGTGAAAATGAAATCGGCGGCAGGGATAAGCTGGACAAAAACACCACCATTTTCGGCCACTCCGCCAGCAACTGCGACCCGGACGGTGTGCGGTTCACCAAGCTCTACCGCTATATGGACGCAGACTTCGTAAAGGAGCATCCGTATATCTATCTCTCTGTGGATGGTGAGGACATGATTTTCCAGATCACCGCTCTATTCGTCACGGATATTGGTTTTGACTATATTGCACCTGATCCCACGGGAGATGACCTGACCAGCTTCTTTGAGACGGTTGCGCGGAAAAACTGGCTGGATATTGACGGTGTGACCTTCTCCGAGGGGGATACCGTCCTAACCCTTTCCACCTGCTGCCGGAAGTATGACAAGGCCAATACCGGCAACCAACGGCTGGTGGTCATGGCGAAGCTACTGCCGGAGGGGGCCACGGAACAGGCGTTCACCGTCAAGCTGGTGAAGAAGCCGGAAATGCCCTGAAAGAAATCAGAATACGACGATAATAGGACACCCATCCTTGCGGTACTGAAAAGCAGCGTATGGTATAGGGAAAACGGCGGCTGCTCTGTACGGGGCAGCCGTCGTTTTTGCTGTCCCAACATTTTTCAGATGAAAGGGACCTATGCGTATGACAGGAGAGCACAGGAGGTGCCGCTAATGCTGCGGCGACGAGCCGCGCCGGGAACATAGCCGGGCGATACCCGGACACCGCAGGATACCTATGCCCTCCGACAGCCACCGATAATTTCCATACAGAACCACGCCGAAGCGCCCATGCAGGCTTTTATGCCTGTATGGGCGCTTTTTGTCGTTCCCGGCACTTCTTCGCCGTGGGCTGCCGCTCCCCGCCGCCCTTCGTTCTGGAAGGAACATCCACCCGAACAGAACGAAAGGAGCGCAGCATGAGCCGCGAGAAAAATATTTTTGAGAAATTTCCGAAAAAATGGCCAAAAGGGGCATTTGGAAAACCAGTAAGGGGTGAAAGGGGAAACCACGACCTGCCTTCCGGCGCGAAGGGAGGTGAGAAAATGGACCTTGAACACCATTACCGACACAAGCAGCACACCTTCGATGCGTTCTGCAAAAGAACCATCCGAAATGAGTCTGCCAATGCTTTCCGTCAGGTTCACATCCAGCAGGACCGCTTCGTGTCCCTGAGCGATCTGTCGGAGGAGGGCAGCGAGGCGCTTGCGACCTATGACCTCTATCCGTGGGAATACACATCCTTCCCCGTGGACGGCGATGTGATCCTCATTAAGGATGACAGGCTGGCCGCCGCGCTGACCACGCTCCCCAAAAGGTTCCGGGACATCCTCCTGATGTACTGGTTCCTGGAGCTGGCAGACCGGGAGATCGGTGAGAGGCTGAGCCTGTCCCGGAGAACGGTCAACAACCGCAGGCAGCAGGCCTACGAGCCGCTGAGAAAGCTGATGGGAGGTGACGCGAATGAGTAAGCGCAGAAACGCGCGAAGCAGCCTGATCCCTTACCCGGTGATCGCCGCCGCCGTGCGGGGCGACCCAGAGGCGGTGAACTAGGTGCTGGATCACTATTCCGGCTACATAGCGGCTCTGTCCATGCGCAGAGGGTATGACCAGAATGGCAATCCCTGCCTTGCTGTGGACGAGGAGATCCGCCGCCGGATCGAGACGAAGCTGATCGTCGCCATCCTGAGTTTCGACCTGAACTGAACCCAGGCGGGATCTGACCGCGCGCACCCCTTTCCGTGCGGCTGAGTCCTTTGCTCCTTGACAAAGAAAGCCCGGTAAATCCCGGCGCAGCATAGAGCAGACGGATACATTTCCGTCTGTGCGGAGCCATACGGCCGGTATGCCAGGACCTCCCACGGAGTGAGCGACATCTACCGGGCCGCAAAGCGGGCAAGGCAGCCCACGGGCCACGATGCACAGGCGGGGCGATACTCCCTTGCAGTCACAGTCCGGGCGTGCAGCCGTATTCAGGCGGTGAGGCGTCGCAGACAATGAGCAGAGCCACGCGAGAACCGCGCGGGAGTGGGATTCCCGCGGAGCTGATAGACCATTCAGCCGTCCGTTTCTGCTTTTCTTTGTAAGCTATCAAAAAAATGATTTGTTTTCAGACGATTAGAAAGGGGCTAACTATGCAAACGACCGTTTCATCTGAAAAGAAATACGCCCCGCCAAAGCGGAGCGAAAAACAGATCGGCAACACAACCTTTATCGTCAATTCCTTTTTTCGGGAAAAGGGCGATGAGGGTATTGCCGTAAAGCTGGAACGTCTGATGAAAGCGGACGTTCAGAAAGAAGCTACAACTTAATTCTCCCAAACAGGCAGACAGGGACAAAAAGACGCGGTATAATGAAGGTGACTTCAAAACCGTGTTTGACTGCCGGATGGGAGGTTACTATGTATCATCAGTCAAACACCGCTGCCGCGCTTCAATTCCCTTACAGCGCTAAGCTCATTCTTTTCTCTATGGCTTATCAGTCACATTGCCTTCTATAATTGGCGGTTTGCTTGTCCACGCTATGCCTTATGCCCGCCGATCTGCGCATTACGGTCTTTGGCAGTTGCGCCTTCTTCAAGATTCATCGCCTTGAGGATGGCATTCTTGCCGTACTTCTTTTTGATCGCAAGCGTGGCGGCTTGTATTTTCCGCTCACGCTCCAATGCAGCGTCCTCAGCTTTCTGCTTTTCCTCTTCGGCGGCATAGTCGGTAAAGAGGTCGAGCTGGACAGCACCGTCATTTTTCTTCGGCGCGTCCGCTTCCGGCAGGACATGATTTGCCACAACATACATACGGCGGACAAGCAGATTCTTGTCCACAATCCGGTCGAAGAGTTCTGACACTGCACACATTATTTTGCGCGTGGATGATGTGTGACCGTCGAGATTGATAGAGCCGTGTGCCTGTTTGGGAAGCTCCCGTCCATAGGGGTCTTTCTCAATCGCACCGTGATACCTTGCCCGCCGCGCTGGGTCGGTCAGGTTCTCAATGTCATAGCCAACGGTGAGAACCATCTGGTCGGTGACAAGCCCCTTGTCCACCAAGTCCAGCACAAGCAAGTCTGTCATTTCCCGGACAACCAGCTTTGCTTTCTCCGGCTCATAAGGACAGTGCAAAACCTGACCGGAGCTGAGGCTGTTGGAGCTGGGACGGTACGCCTTGATTGCCTCAATGGTGGTCGGTTCCCAGCCCCACGCATGATCGATGAGCAATTCCGCGTTCTTGCCGAACAGCTTGTAAAGCAAGTCCTCGTTCCGCTCTGAACAGAGGGCAACATCACCCATGGTGAACATCCCGTTCTGTTCAAGTTTCTTGGCAATACCTCGACCTACACGCCAGAAGTCCGTGAGGGGCTGATGAGACCAAAGCTCACGCCGGAACTTCATCTCATCCAGCTCTGCAATGCGGACTCCGTTCCTGTCGGCGGGGATGTGCTTCGCCACAATATCCATTGCCACTTTGCAGAGAAAGAGGTTCGTGCCGATTCCTGCTGTTGCTGTGATGCCGGTTGTTTCAAGCACATCGAGGATGATCTTCATGGCAAGGTCATGAGCCGAGAGCTGGTAGGTAGCACTGCGAGTCCGTCATGCCGCGTTCATCAATCTTCCGCAGCAGCATCTCCGAAAAGCTCTCGTCGATCTGTTTCAGTGCATCGTCGAGTGTTGCTGCCTTTTCGGAGCTGACTGCCATAGGAGCTGTGAGCTTTTCAATAGCTTCATCGCAGACGGGTGACTCGCAAGGCATCGGCTCTTCCATTCGGAAGGCACTCATTCTGCGTAGCCGCTCGGAACGACTATCGGTATGTTCGTCCACATAGCGGTCATCTATGTATGAAGCAATGTCGGCAAACAGCTTGCCGCTAATCTGATAGGCTTTGCGGTCGAAAATGACGATGTACACCGTCATTTCGTTTTCAAGAAGGAAACTGCTAATGGTGTCAATCGCCACTTTGAGAGCCTGATCCTTCGGATAGCCGAAAATGCCGGAGGAAATCAGCGAGAACGCAACCGATTCGCAGCCGTATTCCTTCGCCAGCATGAGCGAAGTCCGATAGCAGGAGATCAGCAGTTCGCGCTCCCCATGCCGTCCGTCATACCAGCGCGGACCGACTGCGTGAATGACATATTTGCAGGGTAGCTTGTAGCCCTTCGTGATTTTTGCGCTCCCGGTCTTGCAGCCGTGGAGCGTTTCACATTCCGCCAGCAGCTCCGGTCCTGCAGCGCGATGAATGCAGCCGTCCACACCGCCGCCACCCAGCAGCGACTCGTTGGCAGCGTTGACGATGGCGTCCACCTTTCATTTTTGTGATGTCATTTCTGACGATTTGAAGCGGCATTATTCAGTCCTCCGTCCTATCAAAGCGGCATCGGTGTCCGGGCGATTAGAATGACCGCCAGAATCGCGCCCACAAATGCCGCTGCCCCTACGACCGCCAACACCTTTTTGTCGAGCTTCTTCTTCGCTGCCTTGCCAATCAGCGCAGCGCAAGCCATGCAGACAGCCGCAGCAACAAGCGCAATGCCCAGCGTTTCCCATAGCCAAGATAGTTCATATAGGATTCTCATGTGTTCATCATCTCCTGTTCGTTAAACTGGAA
>CDZI01073392.1_pt1 | contig 50330 bp, 44 predicted proteins | sample 554811 | NCBI WGS metagenome assembly CDZI01 (sample SAMEA3182110, study PRJEB8094) | gut metagenome | biome: human; feature: gut; material: Stool; isolation source: human stools | place: Canada | collected 2013-04-23
CATATATGCATCTGCTTTGTGGCTTTGAAAGTGTACAAAGAATTGGAACGTATGCTGAAAGTCTCAGAGATTAAGATGAGCGTAGACAAGGTGCTTGCATTAGCAAAGACCATCACAACCATACAAATTAAACTACCTCTGAACAAGGAGGTTTACACCCAAACAATGCTGATGGCAAGACATCAGAAAATCGCCAAACTCTTTGATGAAGATTTTTGGGGTACGCAATGACGAAGTCAGGTGGTTAAGCTGATTATAATACTCTTCAATCAAAATTGAAGTCTGTTGAATTACATAAGGATCAATTATATCCTTATTATTAAGACCTTTATCATTTACAACGAACGAGGTTTTTATATAGGAAACCTGAGTTTTCTTCGTGAAGCGGATGTAAACTGGATACAATCCACTTTTGGTCTTGATTCTTACTGTTGCTTTTAAAATAAACATGCTGATTTTAATTAGTGATTAAACTTCATTTTAATAATTCGCTTTGCAGTGCCATTTTTTTTAGTGTAAAACACTTTTTGATTTAGTGTAAAGCATATGTAAAACAAATGCCTCATGGACTGCTTTCGTAACGCGCAGAATGTGTTGAAAAGAAAATGCCAAATACCTGTTTACCAAACACTTGACCCGTATTTCACTAATTATCAGCATCAATCGATTATTCCTCGATCGCAGCTTGGAAAAGGCCTACAGAACCGGCAGGCTCACAAAGGAAAACTTCAACAAACGCGGTTATAACAAGTTCCTAGACTTGAAAGGAGATGCCACTGTAGCCATCAATTACGACAAACTCAGCGAAGATGCCAAATGGGACGGGCTGAAAGGATACTTGACCAATACGGACATCCCTACGGAAACCGTCTATGCAGCCTACCACAACCTGTGGAATGTGGAGCGTGCCTTCCGCATAGCCAAGTCAAAGATAGAAGTACGCCCCATGTTCCATTTTACACGCCGACGCATAGAAGCTCATGTGTGCATCTGCTTCGTGGCGTTGAAAGTCTATAAGGAGTTAGAACGTTTGCTCAAACTCTCCCACATCAACATGAGCGTGGACAAAGTGTTTGCCATGGCCCAGACTGTGACAACAATCGAGATAAAGCTACCACTCAACAAGGATGTCATACGCAAAACTATGATCATGGAAAGGCACAAACGTATTGCTCCACTCTTCTCCGATGAGTTCTGGGTGACGCATTGACGAAGTCAGGAAAAAATCCCGCCCATCGGATCATTCAGAAAACGATGGACGGGATTTTTATTTCACACGGTTACGTAATACGATCATGATTATCGTCAATCAAAATAAAATACAGCATTGAATCGCTAAGGGGAATTAAAATGTTACTTCAACACCTCCCATAAAAGTAGCTTTAGGCATCGGGAAACCATCGTTGATGGAATAACGCGTAGCCGTCAGATTCTCTCCCTTCACGAAAATATTCAATCCTTTATCCGGATTCTTCCCGAAATGATAAGCAGCACGAGCATTCAAGACGGTATAATCTTCCTGCTTCGTGCAAGCCTCGTCTGTATAGAGATCAAAAATTGATTGAACAGCCAGATGGAACGAGAAACGCCCTGGAAGATAAGTCGCTCCGGCATAGAATTTATGTTTAGGAGCTCCTGCAATCGGGTCACTCTGATCCAAAAAACTATAATTGGTCGTAAACGAAAGATTTTGCAGAATCTGGTATTTCACTTCGGCCTCTACTCCCTTATTGGTAAATTCCCCTGTATTGACATTCAGCGGATTGCCATCAATCATAGCCGTACGGATCATATCTTTTCCGTCGATGTAAAAGGCTGTCACCTCGGCCGACAAACGTCCGTCAAGGAAAGACTGTCCTACCGAGATTTCATAATTCATCATATTTTCCGGTTTCAGATCCGGATTCTTCGGCTTAAACATATACAATTCACGAATATTCGGGCTACGGAAACCTTTGGAAAGAGAAGCTTTCCAGACATTCCCTTCAAACGGCCGATATGTCAAACCTGCCTGTGGCACCCAAGCACCGCCAAACGAACTATTGTGTTCGTAACGGACACCCGCATTTACCCCCAGTTTATTGAAAAAATCCTGTTGCATAATGACATAACCAGCCACTTCGTTGACAGATTTATCAATGATCTCCTGATCTGCAGAACCATCATTCATCTGATTCCAAGCATGACCACCCCAGTTTTTATAATCGATACCAACCGTGAAGTTATTCCCTTCAAAGAGCCGGAAAGATTCGTAAAAAAGAACGCCCAAATTCCGGTCGGTCGATCGGAAAAGATAATTCTGAGGATCTTCGCCCGTATAATATCCATCGTTAATCTCATGATTCCCCCAATTATAGAAAAGACGGATTGCCCCACTCATTTTCTCATACTGGTTTTCGAGAGCCAATGACGACGTACCGCGCCAGACATCCATCTTATTGTCAAAAATCGGATTGAATGTTTCGCCCGGATTCTGGAACTTATACTTTGCCAGACTTACATCTCCGCGCAATTGGTAAACATCATTAAAACGATATCCTAAATTCGCAAAACCATTGGTGATTTGGAAATCAGAATTAGGGCGATGTCCGTCCGTCCGATCATGATTTATCGAGACAAAAGAACTGAAATTGCCCACATTATATCCATTATTCACCATATATTTCTGTGTATTATATGACCCGTACATCACCCGAGCCTGTGTACGACGTCCCTGCTGATGATGCCGACGCGTAATGATATTGATCACACCACCCATAGCATTTGAGCCATACAACAGCGAACCCGGTCCGCGAATAACTTCAACCTTTTCTACATCCGAAGCCACATAAGTATCCGGCAAGGCATGTCCGAAAAGTCCGGCCCACTGTGGTTGGCCATCAAATAATACCAAGACTTTGTTTCCACTTCCTACCCCACGGATATTGATGGTACCGGCAGCATTGGTAGAAACACCAAAACCGGTAATGCCTTTTTCCGTTACAAACAAACCTGGCACCTGCTCGGAAAGTACAGGTAAAAGAGCCGATTCACTGCTGTTTTCAATCTGACTACGCCCTATCACCGAAATGGTCAGCGGAACACTATTCCGATTTACCTCAATCTTATTAGCAGAAACAACCAAACTATTCAGATGGATCAAACTGTCTACTTCCAACGGTGTTTCTGCCATAACAACACCCGAAACAACCAAGCCTGCTACAATCAATACATTTCTTTTCATCTATCTCTTAATAAATATATACACTGTGTTACTTTTTCAAGAAAACGTGTTACCATATTACTAAAAAAATAAGGCTCAATCGGCCCGGCTCATTACCAGTTTACCATGCTTGATACCTTTAATCGTAGTCAGACGATCCGACAAATCCGTCAATCGATGCGCCTCACCCATCACCGTAGCAATATGCAAACAGAAATTCTTGTTTATAAAATACTGCGAAGAAGAAAGAATCACATCCTGATAATCCTGCTCAATCAGAATGATTTTCGAAGCAATCTCCTTTTTCCCCTGGTCATACATGATTATAATCGTACCTGCCACGATATGATTACAAAGCCACTTCTTCTCCGCCAGATTCTTCTCAATTAGGAAACGGATAGCCTGTGAACGATTCGAAAAACCATTCTCCAGTACATATTGGTCTAACGACTCCAACAAATCGTCTTCCAAAGAAACCCCAAATCGCTTTAACGCCATCCTGATCACTAACTAAATTATGGCACAAAAATAAAAAGATAAATTCAACTATACAAACCCAAGACGTTTATCCCAATGGAATCACATTTCCTTCTTCTGAAATAAGAAGCAGTTCCAAACGTGCTGACTGCAAAAGTGGAGCACACGAACGATAGCAATCCTGCAAGATCATCTGATAAAATTCAGGATAGATCTCTGGAGAAATTAACTGCCACAACTCACGCGCCAAAGTCAATGACGGAATTGCAGATAAGATATCCGCTGAACAGGATGTCTTCCCGGCTACCTGCAACAAATAATCCCGATTCATGATGACTTTCTTACTATGCGTATCCAATGCTCCTTCCGCCAGCTTGACAGCTTTTCCCAGCATCAGTCCCATAACGATATGCCGGAAACCCACTTCAACGGCAATCTGAAGAGTTGCTCCAATAAAATTACCATAATGTACAAATCCTTGCTGCGGAATAGACCGATCAGCCAAATAAGTCTTTAGATATCGCTCGCTCTTCGCCCCCGAATTAATCACCAGCTGCGAACATCCAACTGCTTTAGCAACCTGGACTTCCTTCCGGATAGAAGCCACAAATGCTTCCGATGAGAACGGACGTACAATACCCGAGGTGCCAATAATGGAAATACCACCAACAATACCCAATTTGGGATTGAAAGTACGTTTGGCTAATTCCTCTCCATGCTCCACAGACACTGTGACCCATATAGAAGAAATCTTTCTTCCGGAAGCAACAACCAAACGATGCAGTTCCGTTTCCATCATTCGTCGGGGAGTCTGATTGATCGCTGGTCCGCCAACTTCCAGCCCCAACCCGGGTAAAGTAACCGTTCCCACACCCGGACCTGCTTGAAAACGAATCAGAGGTTCTTCTTCCGTTTCTCCTTCCACCACCGAAACATGTACTTTGATCCGGCATCCATTTGTCACATCCGGATCATCACCAGCCTCTTTAATCACCGAACAAGCCACTCCTGTTTCATCTGCTTCCACTGAAGCAACAGGCAAAACAACCGGTTCTCCTGAAGGCAACTGGATTTCCATAGAAGGAATTTCCTCTCCATACAAAATCTTATACAATGCCGCTTTTGCAGCAGCCGTCGCACAAGCCCCAGTCGTCAATCCACAATGCAAATCAAAAAAGTCTGGCAACAAACGATAAATTTCCCGCCGCAGACCAAATTCTCCATAGACACACAAAAATGAGTCCGGAAGCACAGGGCGTTTGATCACATACACCGGAATATGCTTTTGGAGAGCCGCAGCTGTTTTCTCTTCAAAGAAACCAGAACTACCACTTTCTTTTGTCAGAATCGCATCTGGCAAAACCTGCCAGATCATACTCTCATCCGATTGTTCTTGATAAAAAAGCAAATGATCTGAAGGAAAACCCTGCTCTGAAGCTATTCGCCGGGAATCATCTCGATTTAATATCCGGAAGAAAGACTCATGCGCAGACCAAAAAGGACGAAGAGGACGAATCGTATTCACGCCCGTCCATGCCAACAGTCGGGAAACACCGGCCAATTCCATTTTCTGCATGGCATCTGCATAGTCATCACACCATACAAAATCAGGGTTCCTTGGAGGATATTTCCGCTCATAACGAATAACCGGCAAACCCAGTCGGGCGGCAACAGTAGCAATCGTTTGGTGTAATTGGACTGCAAACGGATGAGCGGCATCTACAATCAAACGAACCGAAGCCTCTGAACAACAGTCCGCCATAGCCTCTTCATTCATGGCTCCGCAAAGACGTTTGCCATGAACCAGCTCCATTTCTTGTCCCTCTCCTTTCGTGGAATATAAGAATGGCTTTCCGGCCTCTTCCAATACCCGGGCTACCAATCGTCCTTCTGTTGTTCCGCCAAAAACCAGTATCATGTCTTTACTTCCTGAACAAATGCTTAAACTCATCCGCATACAAACGAGACAAACCTTCCCGATGTCCGATTGCCTCTCCTACCACCAACAACGTAGTTAATGTCAAATGGTTTTCCCGTACGATCCGAGCCAAATCTTTTAGTTCACCCCGGAAAATACGCTGTTCCTTCCAGGTCAATTTATAGCAGACAGCGACCGGCGTATCCGGAGCATAATGCTGTAATAACTCTTGCTCCACCTTATCCGCAATAGAAGCACTCAGATAAATACACATGGTACTTTGACTGGCTGCCAGTTTATGCAACTGTTCTTTTTCCGGAACAGGTGTACGTCCTTCACCGCGGGTCAAGATAATTGTCTGGACTTTTTCCGGAACCGTAAATTCAGATTTTAATTCAGCCGCAGCAGCCTGAAAAGCGGAAATACCCGGAGTAATATGATATTCCATACCATACTGGTCGAAATAATTCATCTGCTCCTGAATAGCCCCATACAAACAAGGATCACCCGTATGCAAACGGACAACCAGTTTTCCTTTATCATAAAAGGATTTCATCAACGCAAACTGTTCATCCAAATTCATGTCGGCAGAACTACGGACTATCGCACCAGGTTTTGCATAATAAGTCAGCTCTTTGGGCACCAAGCTTCCGGCATAAAGAATCAGATCAGCCTGCTGGAGGAAATGTTTTCCCCGAACAGAAACCAACTCCGGATCACCAGGTCCGGCTCCCACGATTTCAATATGTCCTTTTTGTCTCGGTTTTCCACTGTCCAAAGCTACCGCCCAAGTAAACTGCACATCCCCTTCATGATAAATTTGTTTAAGCAAGACCAATAAACCGTCTCCCGAAGCCTTGATAGCAGCAGCTTCACTCACACTGGGGATACCAATATTCGATTCTACAACAGCCGATGGTGTTGGGACTTCAATACCCTTCAGTTCGGTTGCCGGATATGTATAAAAAGGAACATGCCATGTTTCAGCCAACAAAAGTAATGCTTTCTCGTCTGCTTTTATGTCAACCGAATTAAACGAACAAATTGCCTTTTCAGAAAGATGTTGTTCTCGCAAAGATGTCAGAATTTTTTCTTTTAACAACTGTACATCCGCTAGCAAATCCCGTTTACAGCCCATACCGACATGCAATACTTTCGGAACATATTGGATACACAACGCCGGATACGCATGAATCCATGGAGTTACAGCAATAACCAAGCTATATTTATCTACAGGTATCGACGCAACATCCTGATACAAATCCACATGAGAAGGCAAGGTTTCTATCAGATATTCACCACCTTCTACCGGACATTCCAACAAAAGCGCTGTTGGCTTCCGGTCTACGAAAAGAGCAATAGCCTGATTCAACCAAGAGTTCCTCTGTTCGTCTGAAACTGGTGTTGTATTTCCTTTCGGCAATACTTCCAATGCCCAATCATACTTTTCAGGCAACGTATCCAATGCCCATAAACCGATATTGTCACTTTGAGTTGTAATAACAGGTTCAGCCGACAGCAAGCGAGCTAGCGAAACCGTTAGTTCGTTTGCACCACCAACATGTCCCGACAAAACAGAAATTACCTGTTTTCCAGTGGTATCTATACAAACGACAGCCGGATCCGTATGCTTATCCTGAATATATGGTGCTATACTTCTGACACAAATACCTAAGGCTCCGATAAAAATCAAAGCATCCGAGCAAGAAAACGCTTTTTCCACTTCTGCTAAGCGGGAGATCGTCACTTCGTCATAGTGCCGTGATATCCGCTCAGCTAATTCCTTTCCTTTCTCTGAAACAGCTATAATTGTTATTTTATTTATCATCTTGTCTTATTTTTTACTTCGTTCAGCTTTACATATCGTTATTGGATTGAAATCATCCACCGCCATTCGGATTTCCTCTTTACATTCAAATCCGATAGCCGGCAACGTATTCTTAAACAGTAACAGACTCTCCTCCGATACGGAATTAAATACGATTGTTCCGCGTTCCGCCAAACACGATGAAACCTTCCGGAGCATTTCTGGTAATTTTCCTCCATGACCACCAATAAAGACCGCATCCGGAGAATCCAAAGAAGAAACATCATACGTCATGAAATCTGTTATTATCGCTTCAATCCCAGGTGTTCCGAAACGGTGAGAATTTACATCCATCAACTCAGCTCCTTCCGTTCTCACTTCAAAAGCCGTAATATGTAAATGAGGAAATTGTAACTTAGCTTCTATGGAAACCGAACCTGTACAGAAACCGATATCCCATAAATTCGTCTTATCATGTAAATCCAACAAACTTAAAGAAAGTAACCGGACCGGCATCTTGGTAATCATCCGAGTACGTCCATCCAGATGCTCAAAAGACGCATCCGATATTCCAAACGGACGGGGCAAAAGTTGTCCCTCTTGTTCCAAGATCACACAATTGGGCGTCTGATAAGATTCCGTAGCAGCCTGTTGAAGCGAGAACTTACGGATACTCTGCTTATCCGGATTTCCCAGATTAGTTCCTACATACATCACATACATTGAATAACCATATTCAAGCATGCGTCTGGCTATTTGTGCCGGTGTATGAACATGATCTGTTAAAACTCCAATCTTTGACGAACGTTCTATCAGGGCACGATCCAATTCATGCCACGGACGCCCAGTCAATGAAACAATATGCATATCATGATACGGAATCAATAACTGATGTGCCAGCATCTGCAATGAATTGAATGCCGGGTAAAGAAAAATCCCGGCATGAGGCAGTCGTCTCTTGATCGTATTGGCAAAGCCAAAGAACAGAGGATCACCAGAAGCAAAAACAACAATACTTTCATTGACGTTTTCATACTGCTGGAACACCTCATCCATAGGACTCTTTATGTCAATCCAGACAGCCTGTTGGGGAAGTAATGAACGGACAATCTCATGATGCCGTACACCACCCGAGAAAACTCGATGAGACTTGATGATATGTAAGACTTCAGGCGAAAAGTCCGGATTCGGACAATCGTTCATTCCTATCACATAAAAACGGCTCATACGTCTCTTCCCGGTTTTAATTGTTCTGCATCATCAAAACAAAGAATGGCATTGACCAAAGTAGCCGCTAAATTACTTCCTCCTTTTCGTCCTTCCACTATAATTTTCGGAATGGAAGTAAACGGTTTCACCATGTGTTTTGACTCTTTCACATGGACAAACCCAACGGGAGCTGCAATGACTCCTGCCGGTTCAGCCTTTCCTTTCCGGATCAAATCACATAATTCCATCAAAGCAGTCGGTGCGTTTCCAAAAACGAACAATGCATTCGGAGTTTCTTCTACAGCCAAGCGAATACCGGCCTGCGTACGGGTAATACCTTTTTCCTTGGCCATTTCGGCTGTCCGAGGATCACTCAGATAACACTTTACCTCAACTCCTAAACGTTGAAGCGCACCTTTCCGAATTCCCGAAGCTGCCATGGTTACATCCGTGACAATGGTTGTAATTACTCCTTCCTTCAATTTCTGGAATAAGCACTCCACGGCATTCGGATCCGTATAAAGAATATCCTCCATATCAAAGTCGGCCGTCGTATGAATAGCATGCAATAAAGCCCATTTCTTTCCCAATGGTATATCCGGATGCTTCAGTTCTTTCTCGATTGTCCGGAAACTCCGGATCATGATGTCTTGACCGATTCCACATTCACCCGACTTGTTTTTTTCTTCGCCGTAATAACCACGAGGCGTAATCATCACTTGGTTTGAATGCACATCCTGACCAAAGAAACTCTGGGAGTTACCAATCAGCAGCACTGTAAACATATCAATCTGTTCCGGATCCAGTTCTTCCAATGTGCAAGTATGCATTTCCTGTTCCGGCCGTCCTGCCTGACGAACATACCCGACAGGTGTCTGTCCACAACGCTCTTGTAGAAATATCTCTTTCAACCGATACAGTTGCCAATACCGGCCATGACTTTTCGGATTATAAACGGCTGTTACGAAATCAGCCATTGCCGCAGCCCGAATTCTTCTTTCAATCAAATCCCAAGGTGTCATCAAATCAGACAATGATATCACACAAAAATCATGTCCAATCGGTGCCCCCAATAAAGAAGCAGCCTTCTGAAAAGCGCTGATACCGGGCAAAGAAATGACCTCAACAGTCGCATTCAACTGTTCACGCATTTCATAAATCAAAGGAGTCATGCCATATATTCCTGCATCACCCGAACTGATCACGCATACGACATGTCCATCCAAGGCATATCGAAAAGCTTCCTGTGCCCGTTCCTGCTCTTTCTTCATGCCGGAATCCAAGCAAAGGGCATCCTGCCGGAGTAACGGTTGAATAAACTGAAAATAATACTTATATCCAATAACTACATCAGACTCACGAATGGCTGTCAATACAGCCGGCGTGATGTCGTCCAAACCACCAGGTCCAATACCAACGACAATGATCTTACCCTTGTTTGCTACCATAAAACTATTATTTTTCCTTTCTGAAAATGATCCTGATCCCGAGATACATTTTCTTTTCCTGATTTGTATGGCAGGTTTCCTGACTCCATCAAAAAAGATAGCCTTCCCATTCCTCTGTTATAGAAATAGTGGCTTCAAAGTGCTTATCTTTTCACCTTTAGATGTCACAGTAGCGGGCACTGTTCCGGATTTCAACCGGATTCCCTTTTCAAATCAAAAGCCGAAATAGCTTTTGTTTCACCAATACAACGACAAATGTATAGATATTTTTCGGGTTAGGCTAATCTTTTGATTATATTTGCACCGAAATATATGAATGGATGAAGAATTCCCAGCAAATACTCCGGTTCATTATCATTGGTACATTGAACGCATTCATCACGGCTTTAGTCGTTTGGCTAATGATGGATGTGCTGCACTTTAATTATATAGCCTCAAACATAGCCGGTTATATAGCAGCTTTACTTAATAATTTCTTCTGGAGCAAATTCTGGATTTTTCAATCTGGGAAAGGACATTACCTTCCACAAGCACTCTTCTTTCTGCTGGCTTTTATCTGTGCTTACGGTTCCCAATTCATTTTTCTATTATGGATGGTTGAATTGTTAGATTGGAATGAATACGTATCTCAATTCATCGGGCTATTCATTTATGGTTTTGTCAACTTCCTCATGAATAAAAAGATAACCTTCCATTCCAAAGAGCAGTCAAGTATTAATTGCGAATAGGAAGCCGTTCCCAAATAGAAGAAGGTATCAATCGCCAGAAAAAGACCAGAATCACATATTTCCAATCCAGGATAACTCGTTTCTTACGCTTTAAAATAGCTTGAACAATTAATCTTGCAACCTTTTCCTTTTGCATCAATAACGGATATTTCTTTCCGTCAGCCAATAAATCCGTAGCAACAAATCCCGGACGAATATCTGTTAAACTAATCGATAAATGATTCAAACGAGCCAATTGTGCCAGCGCTTCCAAATAACAATTCTGAAATCGCTTAGTTGCAGAATAAGCAGGAGCTGCTCCCAGTCCTTTGGTTCCGGCAATCGAACTAATAACAGCAATATGTCCTTGCCCTTTTTGACGGAAATAATCCCATGCCGCAGTTATCATACGCACAAAACCTTCACCATTCGTCTTGATGGTAGCCAGTTCAATAGCTGAATTCAACGAATAGTTCTGTTTTCCTATACCTGATGCATGGAAATACACATCCATTCCTCCGCAGGATTCAATTAAGCGGGACAAACTAGTTGTTGCTTCTTCCGTAGTGATATCGATTACTTCCGTATGGATCTGTTGGGGATATAAAAGCTGGAGTTCTTTCAGTTCTTTTTCCCGGCGTCCTGCCGCACCGACTACCCAACCTTGTTGGGCGAAAAGGCAAGCAACTTCTCTTCCGATTCCCGATGTAGCTCCAACAATAACGATCCGTTTCATATTGAATAAGTTTACAGTTCTTCCACTTCTGTATTCACCACCAAGTCTTTCTTCTTTTGGAAAGGCATTCGGAATTTACAATCGCGATATACAAATATCCGATGCATATTATAATTCCAAAACCAGCCCACCAATAAGGAAACTACAGCTTTACATACAATAAATATATTATCGAAGAACTGGGCCAGCGTTTCCTGTACCCAAGGAATACGTTGAATAGACTCCGTCATCCAGTAAACGCCCCATGTATTCAGACAGATACTGCCTATCCATACTAATGTATATTTGATAAGGACATATTTCTTTTTACACTCTTTGCTTTTGAATGTCCAATAATAATTCACCGTACAATTCACTATTCCTCCGGCAACAGCTCCCAAACTTGTTGCAACCACATAATAAACGTCAAAAGCTTTAGCCAAAACAATAGTTACCAGAAAGTCGGTTGCACTAGATATCTGCGAGGTAAACTGAGCACGCATAAAGGTAAAGAAACCGTCTTTCTTGCATATCTTCTTCGGTATATTTTTTATCCTACCAAACATGAATTCTGTTTTTAAGTCAAAAATCTTGCAAAATTAGAATTTATTCCCCAATTTCCTGACCAGAACTGACGAAAAGATTAATTTATGGCATTCTCTGTAAAAGACAAGACTGACAATGGGAATATATAAAAAAAGAAAAGGTTGTCTCACGACAACCAATTTCCATTGTTAACCTTAAATCTAATACCATGAAAAACACAGTGCAAATATAGAGCTTTTATGTTATATAGCACACAAGTTTGCTTGTTTTTCTCACCTATTTAACTTGATTTAAGCCATCCACACTAAAAGCGGATGTCATTAAACATATTTTTTATTCCATTCTATTTTCATTCACAAAAAAAGCTTCCTTCCAACACTGTGGAAGAAAGCTTGATTCTATATTCTCTGTTCGATTTGATCAGGCTAACGTATTGGTTCCTCCAATTTCGTGTCCCATTGACCAAACTCCTCTTACCTTTAACTTCCGGTCCAAGATTAATATATCCGCATCCTTACCACGCGCCAATGTTCCTTTCCGATCATCAATACCAATCAGACGAGCCGGTGTCTCGGAAGCCATCCGGATAGCATCAGCCAATGGTATATCTGCTTTCTGCACCATTGTACGAACCAGATCATCCATTGTAGCCAGACTTCCTGCCAATGAAGAATGATCAGCCAATTTACAAACGCCATCTTCTATCACAAAGCGAGGATCAACCTGCGGATGCTCACAAGCAGCATAAGAAACGGCATCCGTTACCAAACAAGTCTTTTCTACGCCTTTCAATTTATACACCAACCGCAGAATTGTAGAAGGAAGATGCATACCGTCTGCTATCACTTCGACAGTCATATCATCCATCAGATAAACACTTTCTACGGTTCCTTCATATTTATATTCACGACGCTTATGGAAGCCAGGCATTGCATTATAGAAATGTGCCGCATGGGTAAAACCAGCTTCATTGGCAGCCTTGATCAGATCATATTCGGCTTCTGTATGTGTTACAGCCAGCATTATCCCTTTTGACTTGACATATTGGGCAAAGTCCATCGCGCCTTCCAGTTCCGGACTAATATCCCAACGCTTGATACATTTGATATCTTCCAGCAGGGCGCGGTATTCTTCTTTGTCAAGATCTTTCACATGATCGGCAAATAATGCTCCCGCCATTTTCCGGTTCAGATAAGGACCTTCCAAATGCAATCCCTGTACCGGACCCTGCTGAGCCATCATCGCTTCACAAACTGCACCGGCTTTACGGATTTCTTCTGCTGAAGAAGCCGAAAGCGTTGGAATAATGGAAGTCGCACCATGCTTCAGGTGAGCTTGAACAGCAGCTTGAAAAGCTTCTTCCGTTCCTTCCTTAAAATCATGTCCACCACCACCGTGTACATGCATAGCTACCAATCCCGGTACGATATACATACCTTTAGCGTCAATTACCTTGGCTCCAATCACTGCCAGATCACTATTGGTTACTTCCAAGATCTTTCCATCGCAAATCAAGACAGAACCATCTTCCAACCAACCTTGGGGAGTTAATATTTTTCCGTTTATTATTTGTGTTAACATACCTCTTTCTCCTAACTAATTACCAAATTGTGCTTGTTATCCGTTAATCAGAACAATTTATTTGTTTCTTCAACCAATTTACCCATTGCCCAGACAGCACGTACATTCAAATCTTTATCCAATACCATGATGTCTGCATCTTTACCACGTTGCAAAGAACCTTTCCGATCGTAAACACCCATGATACGAGCCGGTGTCTCAGAAGCCATCCGGACAGCATCAGCCAAAGGTATTTCTGCTTTCTGCACCATTGTACGGATCAGACGGTTCATTGTGGCGATACTTCCAGCCAAAGCCGAGCGGTCTGCCAACTTACAAACGCCATCTTCAATAATGACACGCGGGTCAAAAGCAACCTGACTGTCACTTGCCGCACAAGCCAACGCATCGGTAATCAAACAAGTACGCTCTACACCTTTAATCTTATATACCAGACGAAGAATAGTTGGCGGAACGTGAATTCCATCTGCTACTACTTCGACAGTCATATCATCAATCAAATAAATACTTTCAACGGTTCCTTCATATTTATACTCACGACGCTTATGGAATCCCGGCATCGCATTATAAAAATGGGTTGCATGTGAATAACCGGCTTCATAGGCAGTCAGAATATCTTCATATTCGGCTTGCGTATGTCCGACAGCGGCCAACACACCCTTTGAAGTAATGTATTTACCAAACTGCATAGCTCCAGGAAGTTCAGGAGCGGCATCCCAACGTTTAATACAATGTGTTTCTTCAAGCAACGGGATGTATTCTTCCGGATCCGGGTTCTTGATGTTTTCAGGCATTTGTCCGCCGGCCATCTTCAAGTTGAAATAGTGACCTTCCAAGTGTAAGCCTAAAACCGGACTATCGGGCTCTGCCATCAATTTTTCGGTCGTTTCGGCAGCAGCGCGTATCATCGGAATTGTAGAAGAAGACAAAGTCGGGAATATAGAAGTCGTACCATGTAACATATGTGCATGTACAGCCGCACGGAAAGCATCTTCAGTTCCTTCCATAAAGTCACGGCCTCCACCGCCGTGCACGTGTATTTCCACTCCACCGGGAACAATATACATGCCCTTGGCATCAATCAGTTTGGCTCCGACAATAGCTAAATCACAATTCGTTACTTCCAGAATTTTATTATCCAGCATCAGCACTGAGCCGTTATTTAACCAGCCCTGCGGGGTAAGAATCTTACCGTTTATAATTTGCGTCAACATAAAGTATATTTTTAGTTTTGTGTGTTATTCTTGTATTATCATACAAAATTATAAAAAACATCCTTATCATTGTCTCATTTCCATTTAAAATAATCCACCGGTCACTTATATTTTTTCACAACCCGCCTTTCTTTTCTGGATCCGCTTATCATATTTTCTTTATTCGACGCTTCCGAATACATATTCAGCGTGGGCGAATATATATTCACCATCGACGAATATATGTTCGCCCTGGGCGAACAAAGTTTTCATAGTTAATTCTCCAATTTTTAACCGGAAGAAAAGGAATTTTATCTCCACTACTTCGGAAAAGACTCTCAATACAAGCAAAAAAATAACCCAACGGAAATGACTGGAAAACCATCCTGTTTTTTTGTCATTTCCGCTGGGATTTCACCTTATCTCTTCCGGTCTTAGCGTATCAATTCTGTTGCATTTCTTCCAATTCCATCGTCTGTTCTGTCCACAGATCCATCGTTTCGGACAAAGCCTTCTTCAAATCGGCATATTGGGTATAAAGCGCTGTGTCCGAAGCGCCTTCGGGAGTAGCCAGCTTGGCCTCCAAATCGGCAATCGAAGTTTCCAGCTCTTCTATTTTCTTTTCCGATTCAGCGATCAGTTTCTCCTGCTTTTTAATGGCCTTGTTCAGTTCTTTCCGGGCCTCATACGAAAGTTTGTTCTGGGTCGGCACATTTTCGTCCGCCGCAGCCTCCGTTGCTTTGTTTGCCGAAACTTCCAACTCCTGCAAATTCTGCATTTTCTTCCGTTCCAGGAATTCATAAATGCCACCCAAGTGTTCTACTACCCGCTTGTTGCCAAACTCATAGACTTTCTCAACCAGGCCATCCAGAAACTCACGGTCGTGCGATACGACAATAACTGTTCCATCGAAATCTTTCAAGGCATTCTTCAAAACATCTTTCGAGCGCATATCCAAATGGTTGGTAGGCTCGTCGAGGATAAGCAAATTGACTGGTTCAAGAAGCAAACGGATCATCGCCAGACGACTGCGCTCACCTCCCGACAAGACCGCAACTTTCTTTTCGGATGCTTCTCCACCAAACATGAAAGCTCCCAAAATATCCCGAATCTTCGTCCGGATATCTCCTTGGGCCACATAATCGACTGTATCAAACACCGTCATATTATCATCAAGCAGCTGCGCCTGGTTCTGTGCAAAATAACCAATCTTGACACCATGTCCCAGCTTCAAAGAGCCCTCAAACGGAATCTCATTCATGATACACTTCACCAACGTCGATTTACCTTCACCGTTTTTACCGACGAATGCCACTTTTTCTCCTCGCTTGATCGTCAGATTGACATGTTCGAAAATCAAATGATCCCCATAACTCTTTGAAACTTCCTCGGCAATCACCGGATAAGAGCCCGAATGAGGCGCAGGCGGGAATTTCAGGTTCAGCATCGCCGTATCAATCTCGTCTACTTCAATCCTCTCGATCTTTTCCAACTGCTTGATACGCGATTGTACTTGCGTTGATTTAGTAGCCTTATAACGGAAACGCTCGATGAAAGCTTCAGTATCCGCCAATTTCTTCTGCTGATTTTCGTAAGCCCGCAACTGTTGTTCGCGACGTTCTTTACGCAACACAACATAATCGGAATACTTTACCTTATAATCATAGATATGTCCCAGCTCAATTTCAATCGTACGTGAAGTCGTATTGTCGATAAACGCCCTATCGTGCGAAACCAAAATAACCGCATTGGCCCGGGTTGCTATAAAGTTCTCCAGCCACTGGATAGATTCAATGTCCAGATGGTTGGTAGGCTCGTCGAGCAATAACACATCCGGTCGGCGAAGCAACAGTTTGGCCAGCTCGATACGCATACGCCAACCACCACTGAACTCGCTGGTCGGACGGTCGAAGTCTTCACGCGAAAAGCCCAAACCGATCAAGGTTCTTTCCAGTTCGGCATGATAATTACTACCACCCATCATTTGGAACTGTTCTGACAAATGAGTTACTTTATCGATAATCTTATGGTAAGCTTCCGATTCATAATCGGTCCGTTCTGCCAACTGTTCGTTCAGCAAATTGATTTCACGTTCCATATCGTGAATATGGTCAAAAGCCATCTCGGCTTCTTCGCGTACTGTCCGGATATCTTTCAGTTGCATTTGCTGCGGTAAATACCCGATGGTTGTTTCTTTCGGAATACTTACGACTCCGCCTGTAGGCGATTGCAAACCGGCAAGAATCTTCAACATGGTCGATTTTCCGGCACCGTTCTTCCCCACCAAAGCAATCCGGTCTTTCTTATTAATGACAAAAGAAACATCATCAAATAAAGTAAAACCTCCAAACTCTACGCGTAAACCTTCAACTGAAATCATAATTATTTTCTTTAAATGTGTGTGCAAAGATACAACAGTTCAAAGTTTTTTTTATCTTCGCAACAAATTATCATTCTAAATTAGTAATATCATGAAGAAAAAAAGTCTTACACTAGCTGTAGCTGCCACACTGGCGGCAAGCATGACATTTTCGTCTTGCATCGGATCATTTGGACTGACAAACAAATTATTAAGTTGGAATCAAAGTATCAATAGTAAATTTGTAAACGAACTTGTCTTTATTGCATTTCATATCATCCCTGTTTATGAAATTACAGTCTTGTCAGACATTCTGGTACTGAACTCTATTGAGTTCTGGTCAGGCAATTCTCCTGTTGCTGATGCCGGTAAAACTCAAAACGTAGAAACTGAAAACGGAATCTACACTGTTGAAACGAAGGCTGATGGCTATCACATTGAAAAAGCCGGAGAAGAAGACAAGGCTATTGATTTGGTTTATAACAGCCAGGAAGAAAGCTGGAGCGTTAAATCAAACGGAGAAATGCACAAATTGTTGAAGTTTGATGGAGCTAACGATGTCGTTATGTACTTACCGAATGGCCAGAAAATGAACGTCGAATTAAGTCAAGCAGGAGTTCTTGCTTTCCAGGAAGTAGCCCAGAACTACACATTCTACGCTGCCCGTTAAACATGAATTAATTATAAACAACACAAACTTATTTGCAGACAACAGGTAAGTTTGTGTTTTTTTATTGTATCAGTTATGAAATATATCATTAAGACAATTTTATTGTGTGGAGCATTAGGCGGCCCGGTTGTTTTAGGTCCCGGGAATGTCTATGCGGAGAACAACGTATCGGTTTGTTCCCTTCCTTATTGGAAAGATATTCAAACCGTATCCGTCAATAAAGAAACACCAAGGAGCGCCTTTATGACGTATCCCGACAAAAACACGGCACTCACCCTTGCTTACGAGAAAAGTCCGTATTACCAGTTACTGAACGGAACCTGGAAGTTTTACTTTGTCAACTCGTACAAAGATCTTCCAGACAACATCACCGATCCTTCTACCAGTACAGACAACTGGAATGACATTCAAGTTCCGGGAAACTGGGAACGACAGGGTTTCGGCGTTGCCATTTATACCAATCATGGATACGAATTCAAGGCTCGTAACCCGCAACCACCGTTATTGCCAGAAGAAAATCCGGTTGGAGTCTATCGTCGGGATATCGAAATTCCGGCAGATTGGGACGGACGAGATATTTATTTACATATCGCAGGAGCCAAATCAGGAACGTATGTCTATGTAAACGGACAGGAAGTTGGTTATAGCGAAGATTCCAAGAATCCAGCAGAATTCCTGATCAACAAATACCTGAAACCCGGAAAGAATGTTCTTTCCTTAAAAATATTCCGTTGGAGTACGGGTTCCTATCTGGAATGTCAAGACTTTTGGCGTGTGAGCGGTATTGAGCGTGATGTTTATTTATGGTCACAGCCTAAAACTGCCATTCAAGACTTCCGGGTTATCTCAACGCTCGACGATACATACAAAACAGGTATCTTCAAATTGGCTATCGACCTGAAGAATCATGAAGAAAAAGCGAAGAATCTGACTATTTCTTATGAGTTGCTTGATAAAAGCGGCAAAGCCATTGCCACAGAAAGCAAAAACCTTTGGGTCAGTCCGGCTGTAAATTCTACGGCGTCTTTTGAAACATCTATTCCGGATGTTGCTACCTGGACTGCAGAAATTCCGAATCTTCATAAAATGGTGATGACCATTAAAGACGGAGACAAAACAGTGGAAGTCGTTCCTTATCATGTAGGTTTCCGCCGCTTCGAAATGAAACAGACAAAAGAATTAGCCGGAAACGGAAAGCCTTATACCGTATTCCTGGTTAACGGACAGCCGGTTAAATTCAAAGGGGTTAACATTCACGAACATAATCCGGAAACCGGACACTATGTACCTGTCGAGTTGATGCGCAAAGACTTTGAGTTGATGAAAAAGCATAACATCAATTCTGTCCGTTTGTGCCATTACCCGCAAGACCGGAAATTCTATGAATTGTGTGATGAATACGGACTGTATGTATATGATGAAGCCAACATCGAATCACACGGTATGTATTATAGTTTGAGCAAAGGCGGAACCTTAGGTAATAATCCGGAATGGCTCAAACCGCACATGGACAGAACAATCAACATGTATGAGAGAAATAAGAACTATCCGAGTGTAACCTTCTGGTCATTAGGTAATGAAGCCGGTAACGGATATAACTTCTATCAGACTTATCTCTACATCAAGAATAAGGAAAAAGACGGAATGAATCGTCCGGTCAATTACGAACGGGCTTTGTGGGAATGGAATACAGATATGTATGTACCACAATACCCAGGAGCCAGCTGGTTTGAAGAAATCGGACAAAAAGGAAGTGACCGTCCGGTTGTTCCTTCTGAATACGCACATGCTATGGGTAATTCAACCGGAAGCTTGCTGGACCAGTGGAATGCAATCTATAAATATCCGAATCTGCAAGGTGGTTATATCTGGGACTGGGTTGATCAGGGATTCCTGGAGAAAGATGCAAACGGTCGTCCTTATTATGCCTACGGAGGAGATTACGGTGTAAATGCTCCTAGCGACGGAAACTTCTTATGTAATGGTATTGTCGGTCCAGACAGGACACCTCATCCGGCAATGGCAGAAGTAAAATATGTTTATCAGGACGTTGCCATCACGGCCAAAGACTTGGCCAATGGAACCTTTGAAGTATTCAACCGATACTACTTCAAAAACCTGAAAGACTATATGATTACTTATACCATTATGGCTAATGGTAAAGCTGTCAGACACGGAAAAGTATCTTTGGACATTGCTCCGCAAACATCGAAAGAGTTGCAAGTAAACATGGCCGGCTTGAAGCCTCAAAAGGATACTGAGTATTTCGTTAACTTCAGTGTTGTAACCGTTCAGCCTGAAGGTTTGATACAAGAAGGACATGAAATCGCCAGCGAACAATTCCGTTTACCGATAGAACCTATAAAATCTGATCTCAAGACATCAGGTCCGGCATTATCAGTCAGTGAAAACGGAGATGAACTTGTTGCTTTTTCTTCGAAAGTAAACTTTGTATTCAACAAGAAGACTGGTCTGGTTTCATCTTATAAAGTCGGTTCTACCGAATACTTCAGCGAAGGCTTTGGTTTACAACCGAACTTCTGGCGTGGCCCTACCGACAATGATTACGGAAATGGCCAACCCAAACGCGAACAAATATGGAAACAGAGTAGCAAGAACTTCAATGTATCGGATGCAACAGTCAAGATGGATGGAAAAAATGCCATTATGACTATCAACTATCTGTTACCAGCAGGTAACCTGTACATTGTTGATTATACAATCTATCCAAGTGGAGCCGTTCATGTTGCAGCACATTTCACTTCTACTGAAATGAACGAAGCAGAAACAGAAGTATCTGAAGCAACCCGCACAGCTACATTTACTCCGGGACGAGATGCAGCTCGTAAGGAAGCATCAAAACTGACTGTTCCGAGAATAGGTGTTCGTTTCCGTATGCCAGTCACAATGAACCAAGTAGAATATTTCGGTCGTGGACCTGAAGAAAACTACTGGGATCGCAAAGCCGGTACATTGGTAGGTCTTTACAAATCTACAGCTGAAGATTTGTATTTCCCTTATGTTCGTCCGCAAGAAAATGGCCATCACACAGATACTCGTTGGGTTTCTGTTAGCTCAAACAAGGGAAAAGGACTAAAGATTGTAGCAGACGAGCTGATCGAATTCAATGCATTACGTAATTCTATCGAAGATTTTGATGATGAAGAACAGACCAATCTGCCTCGTCAGTGGAGTAATTTCACTCCTGAACAGATTGCTAATCATGATGAAGAAGCAGCTAAAAACGTTCTACGTCGTCAACATCACATCAACGATGTTACACCACGTAATTATGTTGAAGTTTGTATTGATTTAAAACAGCAAGGTGTAGGTGGTTATGACAGCTGGGGCGCACGTCCGGAACCACAATATACATTGCCTGCAAACAAAGATTATCAATGGGGATTTACTATCATTCCTGAATAAAAATCCCATCCATTAATTATCCAGCCGCAATCGGGAAACTCAAGCATATAAGAGCCGGTTGCGGCTGTTTCTGTCTTTAGATATTTAATTTTCGTTTAAAATACATGCCACTTTATCGGTATTCACATTTTATTCCTTACATTTGGTCTGTAGAAACAACTTATATAATCTAATTTCAATTTAAGCATTATGAAAAAGTTTTTAATGGCAGCATGCTTATGCTGTATCTCATTTCTACCGTCCAATGCAGAAACACAAGGTAAATGGAAACCTTTGTTTGGTAACAACCTGGAAGACGCAACCTACAATCCTGAAGTATGGAGCATGAAAGACGGAGTCTTGTCGGCTACCAAGGATGAATCCATTTGGACAAAGACCCAATACGAAAACTTCGAATTGGATCTGGAATTTAAGACAGACGAAGGAACAAACAGCGGTGTCGTAGTGTATTGCACCGATATCAATGACTGGATTCCAAACTCTGTAGAAATTCAGATTGCAGATGATTATTGTGAAAAATGGGCCAATGATCAACCGTATGCCCGTTCAGCTGCTATTTATGGACATCTACCGGCTAAAAGAGACCGGGTTGTAAAACGTCCTGGTGAATGGAATCGCATGCGTATCAAATGCGAAGGTCAACACATTACTGTTGAACTCAATGGAGAATTGGTTACAGAAATGGATATGAGTAAATGGACATCAGGAACTGTCAATCCGGATGGTAGTAAAATCCCAAGCTGGCTTCCGAAACCATTTGCCGAACTTCCAACGAAAGGATATATCGGATTACAAGGTAAACATGGTGATGCTTTAATCTGGTTCCGGAATATGGATATTCGTACACTCGATTAATAAACAGAACATTTAATCATTAATAATAAACTCGCTTATGTTGATAGTCATCAATCCATAAGCGAGTTTATTATTTAAATATCATCACAAGCATGATTTCTGATATAAGACAAAGCAGCTCCGATAGCCGTTCTGTATTCAGCATATTTAGGAATAAGGAATCGTTTTCCAAACATCTTTTCCAGATTAGGAAATGTCTCGGCACATTGAGGCATACGTGTCAGATTCCCGATTAATACAAAATCATTAATATCCGAATTTAAAGAAGATAAAATAGCTGCTTGCCCTATGCTTTGCAAAACCATGTGTACAATTCCGGCGGCTATATCTTCCAGAGAAGCATTGGCAGCTGCCTTTCCAAAAATGGAGGCCGTTGCATCCAAAGGCAAACCTGGTAACGGACGATTACAAATATCTTGAATCTGCAAATCAATAGACGAAACAGAACCTTGTTGAGCCAAATCTATGATCTGTTTGAAATCTTGTGTCTTCAATAACAAGCGGGACAAACCTAAAATGGTTCCGCCACCAATACCTATACCTCCGATATGTTGCACATCATTGCCGTCAACCTTGACAAAAGAAGTACCTGTTCCCATACTGACAACAATCAGCTTATCCAAATTTGTCATATATTGTGCGCCCAAACCATTGGCCAGAAACTCATCTACCCGCGCAGTAGGCAAGCCATACAACGGTTGAGAAATATAAGCACTTCCAACACCTGTCAATATAATTTTCTCGACCTTACTTAAAGGAATATTATTATCATACAAATATTTACCTAATGCACCAAACAAAGAGGCAACCGGATCTGTTGCACGAACAAACAGAGGATTACAAATCTGTTTGTTCCTTATACCTACAACTTTCGTTGTACTTCCTCCGACGTCAATTCCAATAACGACACTCATCTTAATACATAGCTATTTATTATCGCCAAAAGTACATTCTTTATTTATAACTTGCAAATCACAAGTCCATAGTAACAACAAAAAGTCTTTTCTGAAAAATCAATCAAACAAAGGCAAATTCGCTTCTATTCATTTAACAAACCAAAACATTTTCCTCATTTTTCCTCCCAAAACGAGCTAAAAACTGGATGATAGCTTATAATTCCGGCACTTACTCATTAATAGCAAAAACGCACAAATTGGTTTATTTTCAAAAAGAATTAGTCTATTTTTCTTCAAATACGTCATGTAGAATGTTTAACATATTACAAAAAGACAAAAAAAATAGCTCAAACGAAAAACAAAACTAGATCTTTTGTAATATTGCAACCGTAATTTAAAGGCAAAATTCTAATGGGAGAAATAAAAGGTTTTATTTTACAGGTTATCGGTCCAGTCGTGGACGTTCATTTCGACAAAACGTCGGATACACCCATCGTACTCCCTCATATCCACGACGCCATGGAAATAACTCGCCCCAACGGGAAAAAGCTTATTGTTGAAGTACAACAACACATAGGTGAAAATACCGTTCGTACAGTAGCCATGGATTCAACAGATGGTTTAAAAAGAGGGATGGAAGTCATTGCATTAGGTTCACCTATCACAATGCCAGTAGGCGATCAAGTAAAAGGACGTCTGCTTAATGTCACAGGAAATGCAATCGATGGAATGGAAGAACTAGATCACAAAGGAGCATTTCCCATCCATCGGGAGCCACCTAAATTTGAAGAATTAACGACAAGTAAAGAAGTTCTTTACACAGGAATCAAAGTTATTGACTTGTTGGAGCCTTATTTAAAGGGTGGAAAAATCGGTTTGTTTGGTGGTGCTGGTGTTGGAAAAACAGTATTGATCATGGAGCTGATCAACAACATCGCCAAGAAGAATAACGGTTTCTCTGTTTTCGCCGGTGTTGGAGAACGAACACGTGAAGGAAATGACTTACTGCGTGAGATGATCCAATCAGGAGTTATCCGTTACGGAGAAGAGTTCAAGAAAAGCATGGAAGCTGGATATTGGGATCTATCCAAAATAGATCATAACGAATTAGCCAAATCCCAAGCAACACTTGTGTTCGGACAGATGAATGAACCTCCTGGAGCACGTTCTTCCGTTGCTTTGTCAGGACTGACCATTGCCGAATCATTCCGTGATTTATCAAAAGAAGGAGAAGCTAAAGATATTCTGTTCTTCATTGATAATATCTTCCGATTCACGCAGGCTGGTTCCGAAGTTTCAGCCTTGTTAGGACGAATGCCTTCGGCAGTAGGTTATCAACCGACACTGGCAACCGAAATGGGTGCTATGCAGGAACGAATCACTTCTACCAAGAAAGGTTCTATTACATCCGTACAAGCAGTCTATGTACCTGCCGACGACTTGACAGACCCTGCTCCGGCAACTACATTCACCCACTTGGATGCTACAACCGTACTTAGTAGAAAGATTACAGAATTAGGTATCTACCCGGCTGTTGACCCATTGGAGTCAACTTCCCGTATTCTGGATCCATTAGTAGTAGGTAAAGAACATTACGAATGTGCTCAGCGCGTAAAGCAAATCTTGGAACGTAATAAAGAATTACAAGATATTATTTCCATTTTGGGTATGGAAGAACTCTCTGATGAAGACCGGCAAATTGTCAATCGGGCTCGTCGTGTACAGCGATTCCTCTCCCAGCCTTTTACTGTTGCGGAACAATTTACCGGAGTTCCGGGTGTAATGGTTTCTATTGAAGATACAATTCGAGGCTTCAACATGATTATGGATGGTGAAACGGATGATATTCCCGAACAGGCATTCTTGAATGTTGGAACCATTGAAGATGTAATTGAAAAAGGTAAACGTTTGGCTCAACAAGCGAAGTAAAGAAAATGAAAGTTAGAATTATCACCCCTGAAAAAGTCTTATTTGAAGGAGAATCTGAGTCGGTTACATTTCCGGGAATCAATGGTTCTTTTGATGTGCTGCCTCATCACGCTCCTTTAATAACAGCACTGCAGAAAGGGACCATTCGGTATCTTGTAAATGGGACAAAATACGAACAATCCATAGGTAGTGGATTTGTCAAGATAGAGAATGATATACTCACAGCTTGTGTGGAAAAATAATTCAAATCATGAGTGGAAGATTAAAAATAAAGCTTTTCGGTCTTATTACATTTATCAATGTAGCTATTGGAGTCACATTAGGTGGACTTCTTTATACGATTTGGCCTGACCATTATTTTGAATGGTATCCATCTATACCTCTTTTTTATTGGATCATGGCATTAGCTATGGTATTTTTTCTTGACAAAGTGAAACGGAAAAACGGCGATGTGTCTGTGACGACATTCATGCTCGTTCGATGTTGCAAGTTTTTGATGGCTTGTATCTTCTTATGGATGTACACCAATTGGGTAGGAACCCAATTACGCACGTTCGGATTCACTCTTATGTTATTCTACTTCATTTATTTAACTTTAGAAACATACACTATTTATTTGTATGAAAAGAAAAGAATGAAAAGAGAAAAAAAGGAACAAGATGAACAGAATAAACTATAAACATTTTAAATGGCTATTATCTATCTGCTTGTTGTTAGTTAGTTTTCAACTAAGAGCTGCAGAAGGAGAATTGAATGTGCAAGAAGTTGTATTCTCGCATATTCAGGATGCTTACACATGGCATATCACAGAATGGGGAGATCATGAGATCTCAATTCCGCTACCTGTCATCGTTAAGAGTCAAGAAAATGGTTGGCATGTTTTTCTATCATCCCGTCTTCATGAAGGAGAGAACTATCAAGGATTCTCTATTGCTCAGGAAGGAGATTATGCAGGAAAAATAGTGGAGACATTATCTTCTGGCGAAGTTGTTCGTCCGTTGGATTTCTCCATGACAAAGAATGTATGTGGACTGCTTCTAAGCTGTACCTTATTGTCAATCCTTATCCTAAAAACAGCTCAATGGTATAAGAAACATCCGGGTAAAGCTCCGGGAGGATTTTTCGGACTTATAGAAATGGTTATTACATACATTTATGAAGATGTAATCAAGAAAAACGTAGGTGAATCTTATCGATTCTTTTCTCCCTACTTATTGACTGTATTCTTCTTCATTCTGATCAATAACCTGCTGGGTATTATCCCAATATTTCCTGGGGGAGCAAACTTGACAGGCAACATTACCATCACGATGGTATTGGCAGTTTGTACGTTCATAGCAGTTAATGTTTTCGGTACAAAAGCTTATTGGAAAGACATTTTCTGGCCTAATACACCTATTTACCTGAAATGTCCGTTACCCATCATGCCATTTGTTGAGTTCTTCGGAGTATTCACCAAACCGTTTGCCTTGATGATCCGTTTGTTTGCCAATATCATGGCAGGTCATACCATTATTTTGGCATTAACTTGTTTGATTTTCATCACTGCTTCTATGGGCGTTATCATTAATTACAGTATGACGGTTGTGTCAGTCGTTTTCTGTATTTTCATGAACTGCCTTGAACTATTCGTAGCTTGTTTGCAAGCTTATATCTTTACACTTTTATCGGCCAGCTACATAGGTATGGCACGAATAAAAGATTAATCCAGCCGATTCAACCCTATAAAGATTGAATTGACATTTTAACGAGTGAATAAATAATTAGGTTATAAATTAAAAAACTAAAGACGTATGTTATCAACTATTTTATTACAGGCAGCTGCAGCAGGTGTAGCAAAATTAGGTGCAACAATGGGTGCCGGTCTGGCAGTAATCGGAGCAGGTATTGGTATTGGTCTAATCGGTAAAGGTGCCGTAGAAGCAATCGGTCGCCAACCGTCTGCAGCAGGCGATATCCGTACTTCAATGTTGATCATGGGTGCTTTGATTGAAGGTGTAGCATTGTTTGCTATCGTTGTTTGTTTCCTCGGATTATTCCAATAAGCCAAAAGTATAGAATATGTCATTACTAACACCGGATTCAGGACTTCTGTTCTGGATGATTCTTTCGTTCGGTATTGTTTTGATCATTCTTTCCAAATATGGTTTTCCGGTGATCGTGAAAGCGATTGAAGACCGGAAAGCCTTTATCGAGGAATCGCTGAATACAGCTCGCCAAGCCAATGAACAGTTGGCCAATATCAAAGAAGAAGGAGAAAGAATCATATCAGAAGCGAAAGAAAAACAGAATGCCATTCTAAAAGAGGCTTTGAAAGAAAAAGAACATATTATTGAAGAAGCTCACCAGAAGGCTGCTGCTGAGACTCATCGGCAAATGGAAGAGGCAACACGTCAGATTCGCGAAGAAAAAGAAAAAGCAATCCGCGAAGTCAGCAAGGAAATCACAGATTTGTCTATTGCCATTGCTGAGAAAGTCATGAAAGAGAAAATCAATCGGGATAACAGCCAGGAAGAGATCATCAATAAGCTGCTTGATGAGATGTCATTCAATAAATCGTAAGTTATGGATTTAGGAACTATTTCATCCAGATATGCACGAGCTTTGTTTTCTCTGGCAAAAGAGAAGAATGAAGAAACCCGTGTATACGACGATATGAAAATGCTTAAACAGAGTTTTTTGCTCGTTCCTGAATTGAAAGAGACATTACAAAATCCGATTGTTTCTGCTGCAGATAAAGAAAAGTTGTTGATCCATGCTGGTGGAATAGAAGTTTGTGAATTATATCGCCGATTCATCCACATGGTACTGAGCCATAAACGCGAAAGTTGTTTACCCTTCATTACATACATCTTTATTTATCTGTACCGGAAGGAAAAGAAAATTACTCGAATTCGATTCAGTGCGGCGACTCCTATTCAGGAAAATACGCAAAAGCATTTAATAGAGAAGCTTCAGCAGGAAACCGGAAATATTATCGAGTTTTCTGGAGAAGTGAAACCGGAACTAATTGGTGGTTTCTGCTTACAAATCGGAAATTATCGTCTGGATGCAAGTTATGCATCTCAGTTGAAACACATCCGTGAGCAGTTACTGCAAAGAAAATAAAACTGAATATGACAGACCAGATAAAAATCAGCGAAGTTTCAGATATCCTTCGGAAAGAACTGGAAGGAATCAATACGAGTATCCAACTGGAAGAAGTTGGTACCGTATTGCAAGTAAGCGACGGTGTAGTCCGTATCTATGGATTGGACAATGCCGAAGCCAATGAATTGCTCCGCTTTGACAATGGAATGGAAGCCATTGTCATGAACTTGGAAGAAGATAATGTCGGTGCCGTGTTGTTAGGTCCTACCGATCTGATTAAGGAAGGTGATACAGTTACACGCACAGGCCGAATTGCTTCTATCAATGTAAATGAGAATTTGATCGGACGTGTGATTGACCCTCTGGGAAATCCGATCGACGGTAAAGGTGAAATCACTGGCGAAACTTGCGAGATGCCATTGGAAAGAAAAGCTCCAGGTGTTATCTTCCGCCAGCCGGTAAATGAGCCTTTGCAAACAGGTATCAAAGCCATTGATGCGATGATCCCGATTGGTCGTGGACAGCGTGAGTTGATCATCGGCGACCGCCAGACAGGAAAGACTGCAATTGCCATTGATACCATTATCAATCAACGGGCAGCCTATGAAGCCGGAAATCCGGTATATTGTATTTATGTAGCAATTGGTCAGAAAGGTTCTACTGTTGCAGCTCTTGTCAATACCCTGCAAGAAAAAGGGGCAATGGATTATACCATTGTTGTAAATGCAACAGCTTCTGATCCGGCAGCCATGCAGTATTTCGCACCTTTTGCCGGTGCAGCGATCGGAGAATATTTCCGTGACAGCGGTCGTCACGCCTTGGTTGTATATGATGACTTGTCAAAACAAGCTGTTGCCTATCGTGAAGTTTCTCTGATCTTACGTCGTCCTTCGGGTCGTGAAGCTTATCCGGGTGATATCTTCTATCTGCACTCCCGTTTGCTGGAGCGTGCAGCCCGTATCATCAACCAGCAGGAAGTAGCTTGCCAGATGAACGACCTGCCCGACAGCATGAAATCTCGCGTCAAAGGTGGTGGCTCATTAACTGCACTGCCGATCATCGAGACTCAGGCCGGTGATGTATCAGCTTATATTCCGACTAACGTCATTTCTATTACCGATGGTCAGATTTTCTTGGAAACGAATCTCTTTAATCAAGGTAATCGTCCCGCTATCAACGTAGGTATTTCCGTATCCCGTGTAGGTGGTAATGCCCAGTTGAAAGCCATGAAGAAAGTGGCTGGTACGTTAAAGATCGATCAGGCACAATTCCGTGAACTGGAATCTTTCGCTAAGTTCGGCGGGGAAATGGACCCGGTTACAGCCTTTACCATCGACAAAGGACAGAAGAATACACAGCTGTTGATCCAGCCGCAATATAGCCCGATGCCGGTTGAGAAACAAATTGCTATCTTATATTGTGCAACAAAAGGCTTATTGCGTGATGTACCTTTGAATAAAGTACATGAATTTGAGAATTCATTCCTGGAGTCATTGCAAGTAAATCACCAGCATGATGTGTTGGATGTATTGAAGCAAGGAACAATCAACGACGAAATAACAACGATACTGGAAGAAACTGCCCGACAGATAGCAGCTTCTTATAAAAAATAACAGACGACTATGGCCTCATTGAAAGAGATTAAAAATCGGATTAATTCGATCCAGAGTACGCAGAAGATTACTGCTGCCATGAAAATGGTAGCTTCGGCCAAACTGCATCACACGCAAGCAGCAACCGAACGGACGCTGGCTTACGCTGAGCAGCTGACGGATATTCTGCAAAGTCTGCTGGCTGCCGAACAAGAATTCGATTCACCTTATACAGTCCGGCGTGAGGTTAAGAACGTAGCCATTGTGGTTTGTTCTTCCAATACGGGCTTGTGCGGTAGTTTCAACGCCAATGTTTGGAAGTCGTTAGAAGAGTTAATCCAGTCGTATAAAGCCCAGCAAGTTCATATTGAGTTTTATCCTGTGGGTAAAACAATAGCGAAAGAACTGCAAAAGGCAGGATATGATTATCATGATGAGTTTATTTCCATCGCTGATAACCTGGAATATGAAAAGGTTGCCAAGCTGGCAGCACAGCTACGGGAGTTATACATCAGCAAGCAAGTTGATCAGATAGACTTGTTATACCATCACTTCAAAAATATGGTACAGCAAATCCTGACGCATAAAATATATCTCCCGCTATCTATTCAGGAAGAGACAAAGCTTGTTGATAATACAGCGTATGCAACAGATTATATTCTGGAGCCTTCGGTTTATGAATTACAACAGCTATTGTTCCCGAAGATGTTGGACCTGCAAATTTATACAACGTTGCTTGATACGACCACTTCCGAACATGCGGCTCGTATGATGGCTATGCAAACGGCCAACGATAATGCCAATGAGTTGATCCGTCAACTTACATTGCAGTACAACAAGACTCGTCAGCAGGCCATTACCAACGAATTGTTCGACATCATGGGCGGCGCCAGCCAGTCTTCTTGATACAACTTCACGAATCATACAAAAGAATCTCCGGTACTTACAATATCGGAGATTTTTTATTCAATCACTTCCCTTCTATAATTAATCAGTCATACATAAATAATTCAAAGCATTTGAATAACTTTGTTCCTGATAAACGATATACAATGAAAAGAATTCTATTTGTCTACCTCTTTTTGGGAGGTTTGCTGCTTCACGAAGCAGGTAATGCCTGTACCTCCGTGATTGTTTCCGGGAAAGCGACACCCGATGGCCGTCCGCTGATGTGGAAGCATCGCGATACGGGAACACGTTATAATCATATTACATTTGAAAAGGGAGAAAAATTTAATTTCCTCGGACTGGCAAACAGCGATTCGACGGATTATGATATCTGGACAGGCGTTAATGAAGCTGGATTTGCGATCATGAATACTGCATCTTTCAATCTGAAAGACGATGATGTACAGGAAATGGATCACGAAGGTCGCCTGATGCGACGTGCGTTGGAAATATGTAAGAATCAACAGGATTTCGAACATTTTCTCGATACCCTATCTCGTCCGATGCGAGTAGAGGCCAATTTTGGCATCATTGATGCCTATGGTGGGGCTGCTTATTATGAGACAAACAACACACGCTACTATAAAAAGGATGTAAATGACCCGAATCTGGTACCCGACGGATATCTTGTCTATACGAATTTCTCCTTTGAAGGCAGAAAAGATGAAGGGTACGGCTATATCCGTTATGAAAGTGCCAAAAAGATTTTCGCCGATATCTATCCGCAAGGACTGACTCCTCGCTCAATCTTCCAAGAGGTATCCCATTCATTTTATCATAGCTTGTTCCAAAAAGACATGAAAGAGGAGAAGAACACGGAATGGCAACTCGAACAGGATTTGATTCCCCGATTCGAAAGTACGGCATCAATCGTGATCCAAGGGGTAAAGAAAGGAATGAATCCGGAACTGACAACAATGTGGACCGAATTGGGTTATCCACCTACAGCCATCGCGTTGCCTCTTTGGGTAAAGCTGGGCGAAAAGCAACCGGAACTGGTTTTGTACAGTCCGCAATTCAAGACGGCTCCTCTATGTTATTTTGCGACTCTGCTGAAAACACAGGCCTATCCCATCCATCGAGGCAACGGACAGAAATATATTCACTGGTCCGAGCTTTGGAATGCCCAAGGAACCGGTTACATGCAAACTTTAATGCCAGTATGGAACGAAATCTATGATCTGTTTGCCCGCCATCAGGCTGAATGGGAACAAAAAGGATTGGATGTGGAAACCATAAACCGTCTTTACCAGGAAGCGGAAGAGAAGATTAAGCCGGCTTACTACCGCCTGATGCGTGTCGATTGATTCCAAACAAAGAAAAGCCGGGAATCGTATTTCCGGCTCACATAAATCCATTAACTTTACAGCAGAAACAGCAATAAAGATCAAACAACTTATGCAACTTAGCAATTATCATAGCCATTGTAACTTTTGTGACGGACGTAGTTTCCCGGAAGATTTTGTCAAATTCGCCATCCAGCATCAATTTCGGGCATATGGATTTTCATCGCATTCTCCCCTGCCCTTTGAAACCTTTTGGAACATGTCGAAAGATGACATGAATGAATATCTGGAAGAGATCAACCGACTGAAGGAAAAGTATGCCGGACAATTGGAAGTTTATACCGGATTGGAAGTCGATTATCTGGACGCAAGTTACAATGCATCCATTGATTATTTTACCAGTCTGCCGCTTGATTATCGGATCGGTTCAATCCATTTTCTCCCCATCGCCTATCCGCTGGCCGAAGAAAACATGATGTGCATCGACGGTTCGTTCAGCGATTTTGCCCGTGGTGTCGATTTGCATTACGAAGGAGATATCCGGAAATTAGTCAAGCATTACTACGATTCTTCCTGCGCGATGGTGGAAGCCGGCGGTATTGATATCGTTGGTCATCTGGATAAAATCTACATGAACGGACAACGATACAAAGGCTTCTCGCTGGAAGCCGACTGGTACACCAAAGAACTGTTTGCTTATCTGGATTTGATTGCCGAGAAAGGATTGATTGCCGAAATCAATACGAAAAACCTGAAGAAGAAACAGGAAATTTATCCGCACGAAAAGTTTCTGGATGCCATCCGCGAACGTCATATCCCAGTCATGGTCAATTCAGACAGCCATTATCCGGATCTTGTCAACGACGGACGCGAGGAAGCTTTCGAACTTCTCCAAGCGAAAGGGTTCAAAACAACTTGTGAATTAGTGAACGGGAAATGGGAAGAAATAGCAATTGAATAAAGCCTCCCGTCAAAATAAACGAGAATCGTTTTCGATCCTCAAGGGAAGCATTTTCAATATACGTTGGTTTTGAATGAAAAGCCGGCGTATTTACACAAAAAGCCGGCGCATTTTGATGAAAATACGCCGGCTTTTTTAGGATTCAATTAAACGATTGAATGTGTCTTTACAAACTCGATAATTTCGTCGATATAACCGAATGCCATACCTACTACGGTATCAGCGGCTCCATAATAAACTGCTACACGTTTGCCATCCTGCAAAGCGGCACACGGGAATACAACATTAGGCACATCGCCCTGTAATTCATAAGGAGCTGCCGGAGCCAAGATATAATCGCGAGTACGATACAGTACCTTTTCCGGATTCTCTTTATCCAAAATAACCGCACCCATTGAATAACGATAACCGTTACAAGTCTGGATAACGCCATGATAGAACATCAACCAACCGGCTTCTGTCATGAAAGGAACAGATCCGGCACCGATCTTCAAGCATTGCCAAGCACTTTCCGGGAAAGGAGTTACTTTCATCACACAACGATGTTCACCCCAGTACTTCATATCCGGACTATAGCTGATGTAAATATCACCAAACGGAGTATGACCGTTATCGCTCGGACGGCTCAACATGGCATATTTACCGTTAATTTTCTGCGGGAACAATACACCGTTACGGTTAAACGGCAAGAAAGCATTCTCGCACTGATAGAAGTCCTGGAAGTCGAAGGTATAAGCAATACCGATAGTCGGTCCGTGATAACCATTACACCAGGTAATCCAATAACGGTCTTCAATCCAAGCTACACGCGGATCGTATTTATATTCTGATTCAATCATATCCGTATTTCCGGCTTTAAACTGGATCGGTTCATGATTGATTTCCCAGTTAATCCCGTCTTTACTGAAGCCGGCAAAGATATTCATCTGTACAGCTTTGTTGTCGCAACGGAACACTCCGGCATAACCATCCTTGAACGGAACAACGGCGCTGTTGAAGATACTGTTGGATGTCGGGATGTGATAACGGCCGATCACCGGATTCTTTGAATAACGCCACATCACGTCTGTACAACCTTCCGGACGGTCTTCCCACGGCATTGCTGCTATTTGCTTCAATTCACTCATATTTGTCGTTTTTAGTTTAACTTATAATTACCTGCAAAAGTAATACTTTTCGGGATTATTTGCCAAACCTGACACCGATTTGTAGCCCGATATTCAACGGATTCTCGGTTCGGTAAGTTTCAACCCGGTTGGTTCCCAGCATATCAAAGTAATATCCAAAGTTGGGCTCGAGATAGATGGAGAATGATTTATAAATCTGCACCTGGAATCCTAATCCGCCTTGTATGGATGTTTGCCACCGGTTGACCGGTAAAGAATGGGATGACTCACCGACAAATCGCCTCCGCGCTGACACGCAGTATTCCTGTAACACGCCACCCGACAGATAGAACGACAGATTGTCTTTCCGCCAAAATGTCCAGTTCAGTTTGAGAGGTATTCCTAAATAATGCAATGATTGTTCACCCATCCGGTAACCGCCCGAACGTAACGACGAATAAAGCCAGGTGTATGTCAGCCCCGTTTCTATGCCCAAATCCGGTTTCCAAGCATAGCGTGCCGACAATCCAAACGAGATCGGCAGACGATGATGATAATCGAATGACGGCTCTCGTATACCTGATACGGCCGACAATCCGCGGGTTTGCAAATCTTCTTCCGGTTTATCCTCATCGCCGTCTCCATAACTGCCATCTCCTCCCGGTTGCGTAGGATCTTGTGCCACATAATCATTGTCTGCCGAAGCCAACGAAAGGTTCATCGCCCCGCTTCCACCGGCTGCCAAAGCAAACGACCAACTTCCTTTGCGGCGACGGGGTTGTTCTTCTTCAGGCAATGTCCAGACCGATGTTTCCGGCACAGTTTCTTCTGTCTCTTCCACTTCTTCGGATGCTGAAACAATCTCCGGTTCTTCAGAAATAGATTCTTTCTTTTCTTCCGGGATAGCGACGGAATGCAATGGAAATTCTTCTTCTGATACGGAAAGATACGCCAAAGGCAAAACTTCCACCTCGGGAATAACCGGACGGACTTCTTCGGGAACGGATTCTGTCACGACTTCTTCCGGCAACGGTTCAACCTCCGGCATTTGCCACAGCCACCAACCGGAGAAAGTAATCCCTGCCAACAACGCCGCTGCCGCCAGCCAACGCCACCAGACAGACCGGCGGCGCGCCGGTTTCTCCAGTTCTTTCAGGTCGGCTTCGAGGCGTTCCCATCCGTCCACAAGCAATGGAAGCCGGAATTCTTCTTTCCGCCTGCGACAGACTTCGATGATGTCATGCTGCTTTTCTTCCATTATTCTGTTGATTTTAGATAGTTTCTTACTCGTTCCATCAGCATTTTTCGCGCCCGATTAAGTTGCGAGGCCGATGATTTCTCCTGTATATGCAAATAAGAGGCAATCTCTTTGTGCGACCATTCCTCAAACACATAAAGATTAAATACCATGCGATAACCCGGCGGAAGTTCCGCCACAAGGCGCATCAATACGTCGATTGGCAGGCGATTGGCATCCGGTTCTTCTGTTTCGTCCGCGGTATCTGCTATCGTTTCCAGCGGGACCAGCGAAGGCAATAATTTATTGGCTCGCAGAAAGCCCAACGCCAGATTGGTAAATACCCGGCTCATCCACGCCCGCAGGCTGCCTTCTCCCTGGTAAGTATAGGAAGAAATCGACGAAAAGACTTTCAGGAAGCCGTCGTGCAGCAAGTCTTGTGCCTGTTCCAAATCGGCGACGTAGCGAAAACAAAGGCATAGCATCGGCTGGGCAAAAAGCTCATACAGCTCCTTGCGCGCCCGGTTGTCTCCTTTTTTACAACCTTCAGCCAACTCCTGTTCGCTCATCTTTCCGAAATCTTTTGTCTGTAAAATGCGAAGAAAGCACAAATACTGCATCTACGATACTAAAAAAAGCCCCGAAAGCGCATTTTTTCTGAAAAAAGCATTTTCGGGAGCCCCGAAACCCGATTTTTCCCTAAAAAAGGACTTCCGGGACGCCCGAATGTACATTTTTCATTCCAAAAGCACTGTCGGGAGCGCTGAAAGCCGATTTTTTTCAAAAAAAGCCCTGTCAGCCGGGATGAAAACTGATTTTTTTAAAAAAAAGCATCGTCAGCCGGGGTGAAAGCCGATTTTTTCTGAAAAAAGCATCGTCAGCCGGGATGAAAGCCCTTTTTTCAGAAAAAAAGCCCTGTCAGCCGAAGCGACAGAGCTTTTCTCCGATTTTCCCGGTTATAAACGGAAGCGATAGAGCTGCGCCATCGCTTTCTGATATTCATTCTGCAACTGCAGGTAGTTCTGCATGCTTTGATAGAAAGTCGTTACGTTGACGAAGTATTCGATCATCGAAATCTGCCCGGCCTGGATCGCCTTGTTCAGCAACGCGATATTATTCTGCTGCCGCAACACCGAAGCGTATTCGTCGACCGACGCCTTCAGTTTCCCTGCCTGTACCCACACTTGGCGCAAAGCAGCCGTCTCGGTATCCGTAAAACTCTGTACCTTGGTTTCGGCATAGAAACGTTCGGCCTTGGCTTGCTTCACTTTCCCTCGGTTGGAGAAAAGGGGGATCGAGATACCCACCATCACACCGTTATAACGATCACCGCCACTCGAAGGATTCATCCGGTATCCTAATGTCAAGTTGGGTAACCATTGTTGTTTGCTGACCGCCACCGAACGCGATGCCGCCGCCTGGTCGCTTTGCAACGCCTGCATTTCGGGCAATGAAGCCAAGGCTTCTACCCGGAAAGCTTCGAAATCGGACGGATATTCCCAAGCTGACCGGTAAACCGTATCGGCAAATGCCACCGGAACACCACCGTTCAAGGCAGTCAATTCTTCCAGTTTCGCCTGGCGTGCCGCCTCATTCTGCCGCGCCTCATTGCGGGCGTTCAGCAACTCCAGGTCGATCTTATTCGTTTCGATAATATTGGTCGATCCCTTTTCCAGCTGTGAAGCGTAGAAACGGCTCAAGGCCTCGGCATTTGCCAGACGTTCATCCAGCAAAGCCTGCAACTGATTCAGATAGATCAAGTCAAGACAAGCCTGCTGCGCCTGCAACAGAATCTGCTGGCGCGAAACGGCATACTGGGCATCCAGTGAACGGAAACGCGATTCGTTCAGTTTGTTGCGCTGCGCATAAAGCGTCGGGAAGTTGAACGACTGGCTGGCAATGAACTCGCCCGTGAAACCCATGCCTTCCTTGTTTCCCCACAGATGCGAATACGTTACTTCGGGGTCGGGCAAATTATTCTCGGTCCGTGCCTGCCATTTGAAGGCTTCCGTCTGCGAAGCCCCCGCCTTCAGGTCCTTATTATTCTGCTCGATCAACCGGAGCAGTTCATCCATTGTCTGCGGCCGGCAGACTTCCTGCGAGAAGGCTACCGAGAAGCCGAAGCATAAAGCGATTGTAAATAGCTGTTTTCTTAGCATGTCTGTTTCTCCTCTTTATTCATAAGTAGATAAATGATTGGAATGATAAACCCGTTGAGGAAGGTAGAAGAAAGCAATCCTCCCAAGATGACCGTCGCCATCGGACTTTGGATTTCATTACCGGGCAGATCGCCGTTCACTGCCAACGGAATCAGCGCCAAAGCCGAACTCAAAGCCGTCATCAGAATCGGATTCAGACGATCCAGCGAACCTTGCACAACGGCTTGTTGCAACGCCATGCCTTCGCTTCGCAACTGGGTATAATGACTGATCAACAACATACCATTGCGCGTCGCGATTCCGAAGAGGGAAATAAACCCGATAACCGCCGGAATACTGATCTCGCCCGAAGTCAGGCACAAGATAAACACGCCACCGATCAAAGCCAACGGCAGATTGATCATTACTACGCCACTCTCGCGGGCATCTTTGAACTCATGATATAATAAAAGGAAGATAACGATCAACGACATCAACGAAGTAAGCAACAGCGTACGACTGGCTGCCTGTTCACTCTCAAACTGTCCGCCGTACTCGATATGATAGCCTTCGGGAAGAACAATCTTCTCATTCACCGCCTGCTGGATATCATTTACCACGCCACGTAAGTCCCGCTCCGAAACATTGGCACTGATCACAATCTTCCGGCAAACATTCTCGCGGTTGATTGTATTCGGTCCGGCTGCCGAACGGATCTCGGCCACATAACTCAAGGGAACTTTGGTTCCGTTGGCATCGATCATCAGATTGCGGATATCGTCCATCGTTGCCCTACTCTCGTCGGAAGTCTTGACCGTCAGGTCGAAAGTCTTTCCGTCATCATATACCTGGCTGACGACTTCGCCACCAAGCATGACATTCACATATTCCTGGAACTCCGGCAGCGGAATACCGAACTTAGCCAAGATGTCACGCTTCGGTGTAATCGTCAACTGCGGACGTTCGATCTGTTGTTCCACTTTCAGGTCCACCAATCCTTCAATTCCCTTTACCGCATCCTTAATCTGATTTCCGATCTGGAACATCCGGTTCAGATCCGTTCCGAACAACTTGATGGCGATATTCGCTTCCGTACCCGAAAGCATCGCATCAATACGATGAGATATCGGTTGACCAATCTCAATATTTGCTCCCGAGATAGTCGATAACTTCTCACGGACATCATTCGTTACTTCGGCTCTCGAACGGTCCTTCAATTCAAACGGAGCTTCAATCTCACTGACATTCACGCCTAAGGCGTGTTCATCCAACTCAGCACGTCCGGTCTTACGGGCCACCGTCTGGATTTCCGGCACCTGCAACAGCAATTCTTCTGCCCGACGCCCAATCTTATCCGACTCTTCCAAGGAAATACCCGGCAATGAACTGACATTAATCGTAAATGATCCCTCATTAAATGGAGGCAAGAAGCTGCGCCCCAATGTAAAGAATAATCCTAAAGCGACAACAAATACAACTATGGTAGAACCCAAAACTGCCTGTTTATGATGAATGGAGAAAAGCAAAGCCTTCTCATATACACCACGCAGCTTTCTCGCAACCCAGGCATCTTGAGTTGGTTTCTCTCCTTTCCGATCCAACAAATAACTGCATAAAACCGGAGTCAATGTCAAGGCTACCACTGTCGAAGCAAACAAAGCCACGATAAAAGCAATTCCCAGCGGAACCAGCATACGACCTTCCATTCCCGTCAGGAAGAACAAGGGAACAAAGCTCACCACAATGATCAAGGTTGAATTCAGGATCGGCATACGAACTTCCCGTGAAGCATCAAAGACAACATCTTTCGTCGGGCGCTGTTGTTCTACCGGTAATAACCGATTCTGGCGTAATCGCTTATATACATTCTCCACATCCACAATCGCGTCATCCACCAACGAACCAATGGCAATTGCCATACCACCCAAACTCATCGTATTGATGGTTAATCCGAGGTAATGCAACGTCAGAATAGAAACCAGCAGTGAAAGCGGCAAAGCTACCAGCGAGATCACCGTTGTACGCACATTCATCAGGAAAAGGAAGAGGACGATGATCACAAAGAAACTTCCCTCAAACAGACTGTTCTTGACATTATTGATCGAGCTATCGATGAAACGGCTCTGACGGAAAATATCTGTTGAGACATGTACATCACTCGGCAGGTTCTTCTGTAAATCAGCCATCACGGCATCCAGTTTCTCCGTCAGTTCAATGGTACTGGTATTCGGTTGTTTTGTAACGGTTACCAGGACAGCCGGTTTAGTCCGTTCGGAAGCCAGACCCAACTTCGGTTGTTTACCGCCGATTTTTACCGTCGCAATATCTTCCAGGAGAATCGGAGTATTATCCGGTGTCATAGCTACCACTCCTTTTGCCAGTTCTTCGGCTTTCGTTGTCGTCAAGACTCCACGTATAATATATTCATTGGAATATTCATACAAAACACCACCGTTGGCATTCTGATTCATCTGGCGACAAACCAATAATACTTGATCCAGACCAATTCCATAATGTTTCATCCGCGCCGGATCCAATAAGATCTGATATTCCTTGATGTCGCCACCGATAACAGCTACCTGTGCAACACCTCCGGTAGAAAGGAGTCGCGGACGAATGGTCCAGTCGGCCATGGTCCGTACATCGAGCAAAGAAGTCGTATCCGAAGTCAATCCGATAATCATCATTTCTCCCAAGATAGAAGACTGCGGTCCCATTGTCGGGCGACCCACATTCTGAGGAAGATCATCCGTTACAATTGCCAACTTCTCCGATACAATCTGACGGGCCAGATAAATATCCGTTCCCCAATCGAATTCCACCCAGACAACCGAGAAACCCGTTGTTGAAGAAGAACGGACCCGACGTACATGCGTAGCTCCGTTGACAGCTGTTTCTACCGGAAAAGTAACCAGACGCTCTACTTCTTCCGGTGCCATTCCATTTGCTTCCGTCATGACAACGACTGTAGGCGCTGTCAGATCCGGAAAGACATCCACATCCGTATGATAGGCTGTATAAGTTCCGCCTATCAGCAACAACACGGCACACACCAAAACGACGAGCCGGTTGTGCAATGAATAATGTATAATTTTATTCAGCATATCCGTATCGATTTCGTTTAATGATTATGTGTATGAGCCGGGATAGCATTCGAAGCCGAAGCTAACTTGATCTGATAAGCACCCTTTGTAACGACCTGATCACCGGCTTTCAGTCCGGAAAGTATCTGGACACGTTCGCCATTGTCTGCGCCTAAAGAAACTTCCTGCTTCTTATAACATTCTTCATCCAGACGGATGTAAACGAAGAATAAACCCTGTTCCTCTACCAAAGCTCTATGCGGAACACTTAGTACCGAATCCATCGGATTACCCAGCAAATAGACTTCTACAAACGAGCCCGGTATGATTGCTCCTTTGTTATCAAACTCGAACAAGACAGGAATATAAAATGAATTATTGGCAGAAGATTTACCATACGAAAGGAAACGACCGTTCAACTCGTCCAGTTTATATACCTGGTCATCATACGGTGTCTTAAAATATGCAGAACGCATCATCGGAATATGCGCATAATACTTTTCCGACACATCGGCCCGCAATACCAACCGATTATTCTGAGAAATCGTTGCCAAAGGCTGACCTACGGCTACATAATCACCTTCTTTCACCAGAATATTCTTCAAGAAACCACTCATCGTTGCCGTAACAGCCACACCATTGGATGAATGTTTTCCATTTACAGCTTCATAGGCAACCTTAGCGTTCTCATAGGCCAAACGAGCCTGTTCGAAGTCCTTTTCGGAAACGATCTTGTCGGCCACCAGTCCTTTCATTCGTTCATATTCTTTCCGGGCTGTTTCGTAAGCATTCTTCAAACGCAAGGCTACATCACCATCCGATAATGTCCGTGAAGCCAGAGATAAAATCATCTGTCCTCTTTGTACAGCCGTTCCGTCCATCAAACGGGTTGTTCCTAAGGTTACCACACCTGGAACTGTTGCTACAACTACCGATTCCGAACCTTGCGCTGCCTGAATCTGACCACTGGTTTTCAATACTTCTGAAAAGGCTGCCGGAGTCATTTCTTCCGTCTGCAAACCGATAGCTTCGGCATTAGCCTTCTTGAATACGATCTCGCCGGCTGCATGACTTTCTCCGGCTTCTTCATGTTCATGATTATGTTCATCTTCTCCGTGTTCGTGATCATGTTCATGATTATGTTCCTCGTGTGCATGTTCGGTTTCTTCTTCATGATGATGTTCATGATCATGCTCTGTATGCACACTCTTTGCCTGACAACCCGCCAATAAATAGGCTGTTGCCAAGAATACCCAATATATTTTCTTCATTTGTTTTCTGATTTGATTAATTGTTATATTCCTCTGAAGACCGGACTTCCAATAAGTCTTGTCTTCTAAACAATCGATACAACAGACGTACAAACAGTCTATTATATCATAACATCGGATCAAATCAAGGAAGGAGGAGCACGAAGTCCTTTAGCCCGTGATATCCACGAGGTATACAACGTCTCCTGATAGACGGTTCGCCCTTGCTCAAAAAGAGCAGATAGCCAGTCTGAATCTTGTCGACGAAGTAAATAGAAAAAGGAAAATATAGGAACCAGCCAAAGGAGTATATCTTCACCTACTACATGTTTCTCGATAGCTGGTTTTAATGCCTGATTATGTGTGCAATCGGTTGCATGATCATGATCTCCGCCATGGGAATGCGCATGCGCATCCGAAGCGGCTCCATACCATAACCATTCATAACAAGGAGAACCATCGGCATGGTGATGATGAGGAACGATTACTGACAGCAAAACCAGAAAGCTCGCTATCAATACCAAAACATAATATATCCGTTCCTTCAGTCTCATCCGTTTCTCTCTGCCGTTTATTAATTCTTTGCAAAGAAAAGGAAAATCAATCAATTTCGCAATAACCGAAATCAAAACATCGTAAAAAACAAAGCAGAAGTCACATACAAAACCTAACCCACGAGTTTGGTTTTATACATGACTTCTACCTTATATTATATCCGATCAAAATAACGGACTCGCTACCTTCTCGTCCAACAAAGCCAATTTAATGACTTCCTGAATATCGCTTACATAGTGGAATGTAACCCCTTTCAAATATTCCGGTTTGATTTCATCAATGTCTTTCTGATTTTCCTTACACAAGATAATCTCATTGATGCCGGCCCGTTTAGCCGCCAAAATCTTCTCTCGGATACCTCCTACCGGAAGAACCTTACCACGCAAAGTGATTTCACCTGTCATCGCCAGATTACTCTTCACCTTCCGCTGCGTGAAAGCCGAAACCAAAGAAGTTACCATGGTAATACCGGCACTCGGACCATCTTTGGGAATAGCTCCTTCCGGTACATGGACATGGACATTCCAATTGTCAAACAGGTCTTCTGCTATACCAAACAAAGGAGCATGCGCATGAATGTATTCCAATGCCAGCATCGCTGATTCCTTCATGACATCACCCAGGTTACCGGTCAACGTCAGTTTGCCTCCTTTGCCTTTGCTCAAACTGGTTTCAACAAACAGGATCTCACCACCAACAGCCGTCCATGCCAAACCTGTCACCACACCGGCATAGTCATTACCCTGATATTTATCACGCGTATATTCTATCGGTCCTAAGTAATCGTGCAAATCTTCCGGTTTGATTTGTGCCGGGAGCACTTCATCCGAGGCTTTCTTATAAGCCAGCTTACGCATCAGCTTGGCAATCTTCTTATCCAGTTCACGTACACCGCTCTCGCGTGTGTAGGATTCGATGATCGCCTGGATTGTTTTCTTCGGCAACTTCACTTCCTTCTTATTCAATCCATGAATCTCGGCTTCTTTCGGGATCAGATGTTTCGATGCTATCTCTACCTTTTCTTCCTGAATATAGCCACTTACCTCGATCAGCTCCATACGATCCAATAAAGGTTGGGAAATTGTATTCAGATTGTTGGCCGTAGCAATAAACATCACATGGCTCAGATCGTAGTCCATATCCAGGTAGTTGTCATGGAATGCACTGTTTTGTTCCGGATCAAGTACCTCCAGCAAAGCAGCAGCCGGATCACCTTTAAAGTCGCTCGACACCTTGTCGATCTCATCCAATATAAATACCGGATTGGAAGTTCCTGCTTTCTGTATATTCTTAAGGATTCGTCCGCACATAGCACCAATATATGTCCGGCGATGACCTCTGATTTCTGCCTCGTCGTGCAAACCACCCAAGGAAACACGTACATACTTCCGGCCCAATGCTTCTGCAATAGAGCGGCCCAAAGAAGTCTTTCCGACTCCCGGAGGACCATACAAGCAGATGATAGGCGACTTCATATCTTTCTTCAGCTTCAATACAGCCAAATGTTCGATAATACGTTCCTTTACCTTCTCCAAACCATAATGATCCCGATCCAATATCCGACGGGCATGATTCAAGTTAAAATTGTCTGTCGAATAGGTTTCCCATGGCAAACCGACAATGGTCTGTACATATTGCATCTGCACCGAATAATCCGGAGACTGCGGATGCAGGCGTTGCAACTTATGAAGTTCTTTGTCGAAAATCTCGGCAACGGCTTGCGGCCATATCTTATCAGCCGCTTTGTCCTTCAGCTCCTGTACATCCCGATCATTCACGCTGCCACCCAGCTCTTCCTGAATCGTCTTGATCTGTTGCTGCAAGAAATATTCCTTCTGCTGCTTATCAATATCTTCCTGCGTTTTCATCTGGATAGAAGCCTTCAGTTCGATCAGCTGAAACTCCCGGTTCAATAAAGTAAGCAACTTATAAGCACGTTCCTTCAGACTATCCATCATCAGCAACAGCTGCTTGTTGGCCACATCATTCAAAAGATTGGCACTTGCATAATTAATCAGATACAGTGCATTATTAATATTTCTGATGGCATAGGCCATTTCCCGTTGTCCGAGTTCGTTGGTTGCCATCAGGATCTTGATCATCAAGTCCTTTACATTAGATAGCAAAGCCTTGAATTCTTTATCTGATTTTGCCGGGAAATGTTCGTCCAATAAGGTAATTCGTCCCTTCAGGAATGGTTCGTCCTGTACCAGTTCATTTAATTCAAAACGTTTCTTTCCCTGTAAAAGAACCGTAGTCATGCCGTCCGATACATCCATAACCTTAAGTACGTCGGCAATGACACCTATCGGATACAAATCGTCTTTATTCGGATCCTCGACAGACATATCTCGCTGGCAGACTACTCCTATCATCGATTTCGAACTGCCCATGTCTTTTATCAGGTTCATTGATTTAGTTCGGCCTACCATAACGGGCAAAGCCACGCCGGGAAACAGAACCATATTACGCAACGGTAAAATAGGAACTTCGCTTTCCAGCTTGTCAATCCCTTCCGTAAAATCCTCATCGTTATCACAATTCGTCAGAATGGGTATTACAATATCCATCGGCTCGTCTGCTATAAACGAGGAGGCGGAGAATATTTTCTTTTTACTCTTCATACTTCTAATTAAGCGGTTGTATAATTTTTTATACAATAAACGTGCCAAAGGTACGAAAAATAGCAGAATCTCTCTAATTTTGCAGCTGGTAATCAGAAAAAAGATGGCGAATTCTTATTTTCAGTTCAAGCAATTTACGGTTTGGCACGACAAGTGTGCGATGAAAGTAGGTACCGACGGTGTTTTATTGGGTGCCTGGTGCTGTGTAGAAAACATAACACGCATACTCGACGTGGGTTGCGGAACCGGACTGATCAGTCTGATGCTGGCCCAGCGTTGCCAGGCAGAAATCGACGCAGTGGATATAGACGAAGCGGCCTGTATCCAAGCGCGCGAAAACGCCGACCGCTCACCTTTCGGCGACCGACTGCAGATTTTCCATCGTCCTTTTGCCAATTTTGTCAACGAATCAGCCGGAATCCGCCAATATGACTGTATTGTTTCCAATCCGCCTTATTTCACTGATTCACTGAAATGCCCCGACAAACAGCGAAACCAGGCACGGCATACGGATACACTCACATTGGAAGAACTGATTGAAGGCAGCAGGCAACTTCTGGCTCCGCAAGGAAAACTCTGTTTGATCCTGCCTTTCGACCAACGGGAAATCCTCTTACCTATTATATATAAGGAATCTCTATTCCTTCACAAAGAAACGGCAGTTCTGCCCACTCCTACTTCTCGCCCCAAACGATTGCTGGTAGAAATATCCGACACACCGGTTACAGAAGTCCAGGCAGATACCTTGACAATCGAGAAGGAAAGGCATGTTTATACGGATGATTTTATAGCGTTGGCCAAAGATTATTACCTGCATCTATAGCAATAACAACTTGATCACTTTGAAAGATTTTACAGTTGATAGCCAACAGTAAGACAAAATCAGCCTTAATCTGCTAACATCCATTCATATCATATTGCACAAAAAACGGACAAAAAGAGCTGTTTTCACCCCTATTTTCGTCTCCAAAGGAGGAATTTATGCCTACTTTTAACCCAATTCATGCCTATGTTTTACCAAAAACACGCCGGGGATTTGTTCAAATCTAGTAGGATTTCCCGTAAAAAGTCAGGTATATTGAAGATAATTCCCGTTTCTTTTGTCCGTGACACGCTTTTTCGGCAGTTTTTCACCTGCCGAGAGGCTATTTTCCTGCCTTTTTCTTATTCAAATCCAGTTACTTTTAATCTGCCAAAAAGTAAAGTAAATCCAGCCTCCAACCAACAAGATCTATTTTTCTTGCCCAGGACTTACTGGAGCAACAATCTTTTTTTATACAAATACGCCTTTTACTTTCTTTTTGACAAACCTCAACTTCACGAGAATCGCATAAAATCAAACAAGCCCGTACTCCGAACCGTACAGCTCAGTTTTAAGGCAGTTAAATTGACAAAGTGTCAGAATGTCAATCTGAAGAAGAATGGAGGTATATTGAAAGAAATGAAAAAGTTATTTTTTACCTTATTGGTTTTAGTGTCTTCCCAAATGGGTATAGCTCAGTCGCTGGAGAAGATGCAATGGTTCAATGAACCGGAAGAATGGGAAATCAAAGACAATTCGCTGTCTATGTTCGTAACGCCTCAAAGTGATTACTGGCGGATTTCGCATTACGGCTTCACAGTTGATGATGCCCCTTTCTACTATACTACCTATGGAGGAGAATTTGAAGTAAAAGTAAAGGTAACAGGAGATTATAAGCAACGTTTTGATCAGGCAGGATTAATGCTGCGGATTGATCACGAGAATTATATCAAAACCGGTATTGAGTTTGTCGACGGTAAGTTTAATATCAGTACGGTTGTTACACACAAAACATCAGACTGGAGCGTCATCGCGCTCGACAAACCGGTTCCTTATATCTGGATCAAGGCAGTCAGACGCCTGGATGCAGTTGAGATCTTCTATTCACTCGACGATAAGGAATACACCATGATGCGTACGGCCTGGTTGCAAGATAATATTCCGGTCATGGTTGGCTTAATGGCCGCTTCGCCCGACGGCAAAGGATTTAAAGCGACCTTCGAACATTTTAAAGTAAAGCATCTTCCGGATTGTCGCAGACTGGAATGGCTGAAGAAAAATGCAGAAGAGCAAGGAACTCACAAATGAATAATGTATCAAAGCAGGCAAAAGGATTTATTTTCTTTTACCTGCTTTCTTCATTATTATACCATCGTTACAAACGATATTTTTGTCAAATTGATTTCTCATTATATATTTGTATGCAAGAACAGATTTATCTGTACATATTATAATAACAATAATTCTTTATAAGATATGGAAAACGAATTTTTAAAACTCATTGAGACACGCCGTAGTTGCCGTAAATATTTACCTGAACAGATTACCGACGAAGAATTGAATGCCGTATTACGGGCCGGAACCTTTGCTCCAACCGGAATGGGCTGGCAATCTCCATTCATCGTAGCCGTACAACAAGAACAAATGAAAGAAAAGTTGGCAGCCATGAATGCGGCTGTTCGCGGAAAAAGCGGGAATCCTTATTACGATGCACCAACTTATGTATTGGTTTTCGCCCCAACTGATTGTCCGTTTGCCATTCAAGACGGAACTTGTGTACTCGAAAACATGATGCTTGCCGCCCACGCCATAGGACTTGCCAGCTGTTGGATTAACCGAGAGATCGAAATGTTCGCTACCGAAGAAGGCAAACAACTGATGAAAGAAATGGGACTTCCCGAAGGTCTGGGCGGAATCGGAGCCATTGCTTTAGGTTATCCGGCAACAACACCGGCCGAACCGAAAGCCCGTAAAGAAGGATATGCCCGGATCATCCGATAAATGCTTCCGATGGCGGAAACAGACTGACAGGTTGTCCTGAGGAAATATCCGCATTTGTCAGATTCGGCAATATTGACAGTCTGTCATCTACCCAAATCGGTTTGGCACACTATTCGTAGAGATATTAGCGGAAGTCGTAAAAAGACTCCGGCAAATATCGATTATAAAATTATAAATTAAAACTTATACAGATATGAACATTAAACCATTAGCAGACCGCGTGCTTATCAAGCCGGCTGCCGCAGAAGAAAAAACTGTAGGTGGAATCATTATCCCGGATTCAGCAAAAGAAAAACCGTTAAAAGGTGAAGTGAAAGCTGTTGGTCAGGGAACCAAAGACGAAGAAATGGTTGTTAAAGAAGGCGATACTGTATTATACGGTAAATATGCAGGTACTGAAATCGAATTCGAAGGCGAAAAGTACTTGATCATGCGTCAATCTGATATTTTGGCAATCATCTAAATAAAAGCGACAAGGGAACAAGAGGAAAAGATTTCAGGAAACAAATCCATTACCTCGGTTATTCATTCACTTGTCAACTCAAAAAACAAACAAACTAACAAATTCAAAAACTAGAAAATCATGGCTAAAGAAATTAAATATGATATGGATGCCCGCGACCTTTTGAAGAAAGGTGTGGACGAATTGGCAAATGCCGTTAAAGTAACTCTGGGTCCGAAGGGTCGTAACGTAATTATCGAAAAGAAATTCGGTGCTCCTCACATCACAAAAGATGGTGTTACAGTAGCAAAAGAAATCGAATTGAGCAATCAGTTTGAAAACATGGGTGCTCAGTTGGTTCGTGAAGTAGCATCAAAGACTAATGATAACGCAGGTGACGGTACAACTACTGCAACTGTATTGGCACAAGCAATCATCGGTGTTGGTTTGAAGAACGTTACTGCAGGTGCAAACCCAATGGATTTGAAACGTGGTATCGACAAAGCCGTTGCTAAAGTTGTAGAAAGCATCGCTGAACAAGCTGAAGAAGTTGGTGATAAATTCGAAAAGGTTGAACACGTTGCCAAAATCTCTGCCAATGGTGATGAAGCTATCGGTAAACTGATTGCAGAAGCTATGCAAAAGGTAAAGAAAGAAGGCGTTATCACAGTAGAAGAAGCCAAAGGTACTGAAACAACTGTTGATGTTGTAGAAGGTATGCAGTTCGATCGTGGTTACATCTCTCCGTATTTCGTAACAGATACTGAAAAGATGGAATGCCAGATGGAAAATCCGTATGTATTGATCTACGACAAGAAGATCTCAGTATTGAAAGACTTGCTGCCAATTCTTGAACCGACAGTTCAGAGCGGTCGTCCGTTGTTGATCATCGCTGAAGACATCGACAGCGAAGCTTTGGCTACTTTGGTTGTAAACCGTCTGCGTGGTTCTTTGAAGATCTGTGCTGTTAAGGCTCCGGGTTTCGGCGATCGTCGTAAGGCTATGTTGGAAGATATTGCTGTATTGACCGGCGGTATCGTTATCTCTGAAGAAAAAGGTATGAAGTTGGAAGGCGCTACTATGGATATGCTGGGTACTGCTGAAAAGATCGTTGTTAACAAAGACAACACGACTATCGTAAACGGTGCAGGCGACAAGCAAGCTATCCAGGATCGTATCGGTCAGATCAAAATGCAGATGGAAAATACTACATCTGATTATGATAAAGAAAAACTTCAGGAACGTTTGGCCAAGATGGCAGGTGGCGTAGCTGTTCTGTACGTAGGTGCTCCTTCTGAAGTTGAAATGAAAGAAAAGAAAGACCGTGTTGATGATGCTTTGCATGCAACTCGTGCAGCTATCGAAGAAGGTACTGTTCCTGGTGGTGGCGTTGCTTACATCCGTGCTATCTCTGCCTTGGAAGGCTTGAAGGGTGAAAACGATGATGAAACAACGGGTATCGAAATCGTTAAACGTGCAATCGAAGAACCGTTGCGTCAGATCGTTGCCAACGCTGGTAAAGAAGGTGCCGTTATCGTTCAGCGCGTAAAAGAAGGCAAAGGCGACTTCGGTTACAACGCTCGTAAGGATTGCTTCGAAAACTTGTGTGCTGCTGGTGTAATCGACCCGGCTAAGGTAACTCGTGTAGCTTTGGAAAATGCCGCTTCAATCGCTGGTATGTTCTTGACTACTGAATGTGTTATCGCCGACAAGAAAGAAGAAACTCCGGCTGCTCCGGCCATGAATCCGGGTATGGGCGGAATGGGTGGCATGATGTAATCTCATCCCATATAAGATAATAATAATCCCGGTTGCTTATCCCCAAAAGAAAGCAACCGGGATTTTTTTTGTCTCCCGCTTTCTCCTCTTCACATTCTCTTAATGGTTACTTTTCCGAAACTTCGGAAAACCCCAATGTGACGGAAAAGTGCTTCCCGAAACTTCGGAAAACCCCAATGCGGCGGAAAAGTGCTTCCCGAAACTTCGGAAAGTCCCAATGCGGCGGAAAAGTGCTTCCCGAAACTTCGGAAAACCCCAATGCGGCGGAAAAGTGCTTCCCGAAACTTCGGAAAGTCCCAATGCGGCGGAAAAGTGCTTCCCGAAACTTCGGAAAACCCCAATGCGGCGGAAAAGTGCTTCCCGAAACTTCGGAAAGTCCCAATGCGGCGGAAAAGTGCTTCCCGAAACTTCGGAAAACCCCAATGCGGCGGAAAAGTGCTTCCCGAAACTTCGGAAAGTCCCAATGCGGCGGAAAAGTGCTTCCCGAAACTTCGGAAA
>CDZI01019567.1_pt1 | contig 49157 bp, 49 predicted proteins | sample 554811 | NCBI WGS metagenome assembly CDZI01 (sample SAMEA3182110, study PRJEB8094) | gut metagenome | biome: human; feature: gut; material: Stool; isolation source: human stools | place: Canada | collected 2013-04-23
ATAGGGACAATTCCGTTTCTCTCCTTGCTTCCGTTTACATAGAAGACTGTCTTGAATGTACTTCTCATAATTCCTTGCTTTTTGTTCTGTGCAAAATTAAATCATGAGAGTTGCATGGCAAATTCACAACCTGTGCAGAATTGAGAAGTAAAAACCGAAGCCGTTAAAAATGCTTATTAGAGCGTTTCTTTGAGGTAATGACTTGAAAGCGTTTCTACTTCTCAAATCCGCCATTTTCGCATTTCCTCACGAATGCCACAAAAAGCCAACGACTGCCACAACCACTTGAAACTCAAAACAAAAGCTCAAATCTGCTATTTTTTGCTTTTTTAGTCATTCTTTTTCTTAAAAACCACCTTACTTTGTCGTTTTTTTCTAATTCAAAGAAAAAAGGCATTGGAAATTGCTATAGCTGAAAAAATATCATATCCACATTTCTACTCCATAGCAACACCAATGCCTACACTTTCTGTACCTTTCTATTCTTTCTTATTCTTTCCTATACTTTCTCCGATTTATTTCTTTGTTATCGTTCCCTTTCTCACATTTACGGAAAAATCACCAAGTGAGGTCTTCACCTTGTACACGCCATTCTTTACTGCAATGAGCTTGACAGTAATGCCCATGAAAGAGAAGCTTCCGTCTTCATTCTTGTTGATGTTGTAACGGCCGAGAGGGGTGTTCACCACGATATGGTTCTTGGTCACTTCCACCACGCCATAAGTAGTGCCCGAAGGAGCATTCTTCACTGTCTGAACCACTTCCTTGGCAGCAGTCTGTACATTGTCGTTACTACCCTTTGCAAAACTTGCTGTGCTGGTTGCTACAACCATCAGCAGCATAATCATTAACTTCTTCATTGTCTTCTATTATTTTTTAATGGTTTTGTCTTATTGACAATGCAAAGGTAGTGTGGCTTTCCTGAACCGAGAAACTTTCCGAGGTGACTTGTACAAGATGCTGGGTTTATTGTATATCTTGGCAATTATCGCTTCCTAAGCACCAGCCAAGGAGCTACAGCGTGGTGCTTATCCGTACGATACTTTACGGCTTTCTCCGTGAAGTATGGGGTTCCGTCGGGAGCACGATAGAAACCGCTCTCGTTGCCACCGGTAAGGTATATAGCATCCACATAGCCATATTCGCGCAAAGCATCGGCGAAGTCCCAAAGTGTTTCGGGGTGAGGGGTCGCGATGATGCAAAGGCGGTCGTCCGCGGTACGTGCAAGAGCTTTACGTTCCACCTTGCCATGCAGGAAGAAACGCTGAGGCAGTTCGCCGTTGGACACAAGCACAAACTGGCGGAAGTAAGAGCCGTCACGCTCTACCATGTGCTCGCACATATCGTCAAAACGAGATATGCCGATGACCATATTGCCATTGGCTATGGCGCAATAGCCAAGACGCGACACATCGCTCCGTTTCTGCTCGCCGTCGACAACCAACGAGCCGAGATACTTGCCCGTAGCTGTATAGTCGGCAGTACGGGTGTACATCAGCACACTATAGTCGGCGGTGTCGGGTTCTACAAGTGTTAGTTCTGCCTTCACGTTGTGCAACTCGTAGATGTTAAGCGCAACACCGAGCACAGAGTCGGTTTTAAGCACGACAGACGAAGAACCGTTCTGCGCCTGCATGCTGTCCAATTTCTTGATGTTGTCCTTCGGCGATACAGAAATACTCACACCTATATTATAATAGTAGTTGTAGAGGCGTATGACTTTGTAGCAGCCAAATACAAGCACCACGGTTGCCACAAACCACATGATAGCCAAACTCCACTTCGGCAACCCACCTCGCTTTTTGATGGGATCCGACGAAGTTTTGTGCTTCATTTCGCCACTACTCTCTATAATAATCGTGGGTTCGTCGAGAAGCTCTTGCGAAGAAGTGCTGTTATCATCATTCTCTATCGCGAAAATAGGCTTCTCCTGTATGTCGTTACCTTCTGTATATTTCATAATCATTTACTTTTCCTGTTCCAAAATTGTCTTTAACTCCTTGAGTGCTTCCTTCGAAGCTTTTAACCTAAACCCTTGATTCATGCGATGATCCATGAGCTTCAAATCTTGGTTGGTAATGTTGATGGCGTAAACAAAATTTGTGTTTACTATCAGACTCTTGCCAACACGCGTAAAGAAATTCTGCTTCAGCTTGTTAAAGGCCTCCACAAAGTAGTGCAACTGGAACGTCATCGTCACCGACTCTCCGTTGAAGAGATGCACGTCACAGTAGTTGCCAGAAGCTTCTATATAGGCAATGTCGTCCGTTGGCACCCTAAACAGTCCAACGGATGTGATAATTTTAAGTCTTTCCATTTAATCCTTACAAATTGTACATAGTTATTACTTCAAAAGGTCATATAATATATACGCCAAAAAACGAATAATATTATATTGTTTGTCAATAATGTCTCAACTCATTCCTTCCAAAATGGAATATTGAAACAAATAGCATACTCTCATCGCCGTCAAAAAAGAACCAAGGATTAGATATAGGATTAGGATTTCTCACGATATGCAATTCGCGTGCAGGTGTATTGCCTTCAGCACACATAATGGCAACTTTTTTGCCGTTGCGAGCCACATCAATCACTATCAGAGCATGTCCCATTCCTTCCAACTTGCGAGCTGGATAGACGAGCACATCGCCGGGTTGCACATCACTTATCGGGCGTGGCTTCGTTTCGCGGCTTACCGAGAATGTGCTGCACACTCCGTAGGCTTTCTTCAAGAATTTCTCAAGTGCTTTGCGCGAAGCCCCACCTTGATATTGAAGCGTATTGCCATTTACGTCCTGGAAACGTATCTCCGAGTAGCGTCCATGACTGAACAGGTACTCAGCCCTCACTCTCATGGTCATATCAGCACACTGCTCCGAGTTGCTGAGCATCGGTATGTCGATTACGCCGGTTGAGAGAAACTGAAACCGCGCATCACCACCCGTATAGAGCAGCACCTTGCTTCCACGTTTCTTCAGCGGCAAACTGCGCATAAACTCTGCATAACTGCCGTCTACACGGGTATATCCAACAGGAGCTGAAATGTCTCCAACCGCCGCAGCATTCCATGGGTTGCTTGTGCGAGAATACCACCATACGACACCAACTAAAATCATACCAGCCAAAACTAACACTCCAATAACTATTAATACTTTCTTCATTGCTTTTTTATACAAAATTAGGTTATGTATATGCTATAAGCAAATCGTTGCAGATGGTTTGTATGAAATGATATAGAAAATGTACAAACTACACTATTGGTCGATCGGCTCAAAAGCCCGTTAAATATACACAAAATCGGCTCAAACAAATCCGATTATTGGCAATATTTCAACATAAAGCCGTAACTATCAGATAATCAATACGCATAATACGTTTAACAAACAATGAGAAACAAAACAGAAACAAAATGTCAAAGAAACAACATTTTCGAATTTTCCTTGTTTCTTATTGTTTCTTTCGTTTCTGTTGGTTTCATTTTGTGGTTTTACTGAAAATTCTATCAGTTTATCGAACTGTATTTTCCCTCAAACAATACCTAATGATTTGCCGACTACAGAATCACTGGCGTTATCACTGCTGACCAAAAGAGAAAGGTACACAAGAATGCTCGTTTGGCTTTCAGTAATAGCTATGTCATAGCATATCCATACTGCCTCACATCTGCAAAGGTACAAAAAATACTCCATATATACTTTACTTTGGTTTAGCCTATATATAAAGGCTAACCCGTAAAGTGAACTATTCCACATAAACCATATAGCCATTTGTAGGGTTGCTGCCAAAAAAAGAGGAGGTGCGCATAATGCTTGTGCGTACCTTTCTCTTTTTGCTGCAATCATCCCATTTTACACCCTTATCCCCTCATTTACAAAAATCACTTCACATATATACTTTACTTCGGTTTAGCCTATATATAAGACTAACCACGTAAAGTGAACTATTCCATATAAACCATATTGCCATTTGTAGGGTTACAGCCAAAAGAAAAAGCTGCGCATAATGCTTGTGCGTACCTTTCTCTTTTGGCTGCAATCGTTCTGGTGTACGGTTGATATTCCATCTTTACACCGACCACCTTTCTTGTCGCTGCATACTTGGGGACTTGTAGATAATAATTGTGTTGCAAAGGTACTTCTCATGTCTTCTGCCTTGCAAGGTCTGCGCCTTGCGGTTCATCGGAAAAATCTCCACCTCGGTTGACACTGAGGTTGTATTTTACCATGAAACCTTGCATGCAGGTACATGAGACCTTTTGAGGCAACAAAATTTTATCAAATCCCCAAGTAGCTGTAGCTATAAGAGGGAAGTAACAAAACTTAAAAACAAATGATTATGGCAAACTTATGTGACACACAGTACAAAATCACAGGTGAGAAAAAAGCCGTTGCCGACCTGTGGAACACGCTTCAAGAAATGAACGTAAACGAAAAGAATATCTGGCTCGGTGATTTGGCGAACCATTACGGCATCGACTACAAGGCAAAAGGCTTTTCCGTTCGTGGTGAAATCTATTGGGCGGAATATGAAGAATATAGTGACTATGCTTTGCTGTCGTTTGACACGGAAACGGCTTGGGCTGCTTGCAATGACTTCTTCGATGCGCTGAACGAGAAGTTTGACGGAGCGTTGTCTATCAGCTATCGGGAAATTGAATGTGGCTGTGGCATTTTCTATGTTCACGACGAGGGTGAGCATTTTCCCGAAGAATGTTGCGTGAGTGCGTACGGAGAACCGTTTGAAGCAATGAATGAAGAACCTTTTGACACCGTGGCTGATGCAATAGAGGTATGGTGCGAGAAAACCTGCATCAATCGTGGCGAACGCTCTGATGAAGAAATGCTGGAATACATTGCCCAGTACGAGTACAAAGACGACAATACATTATTCTTTATCAATAAGTTTGAGTTTGAATAATATTATAGGAGGAACATATGATTGATTACGATGAGTTGGACGGAATTGTAGGTTGCTATTGCACCTTAGTTTATCCGTATCGAGGACATTCAGAGGGTACAGTTGTTGCCGATTATGGGCAAGAGATTATTGTTAGGCTGAATAACGGCAAGGAATTGACCGAGTATCGGAGTGACGTACTGATTTACGAATAAAATCTAAAAGAATAGCCTGCTCACATTATGTGGGCAGGTCTTATTATCCAAAGCAATAGCCTTTTTTATCCTAAGAGATTTGGGCAACGCTTGTCTGCGTCGCCTCTTCCTTTTATACTCATATCTGTAAATCCATTCGCCAAACGCAAAAGCGTACAAAACCACCTTATACTTTTGGATGACATTCTTCTCTTTTTAATGCGGCTGCAGCTTATTGCAACTCCACTTTTCCACGACGCTACTTGTTTTGTGAATCATACTTGCTTGATGTGCAATGTCAATGCTTACATCTATTCATTATTGTACTTGTACGTCTCAACTGGAGTTTCCCCTTTTTCATGTCAGCACCAATGTGCTCTACGTCATGACTCATGTTGATGATAAATATCTGCAATGGTTCTCTCCATTCTTCTGGTACGGCTGCTTTGATAACTGCTTTACGCTCCATAGTGTACGTCTTCCGCAAGCCTACATTCCGTTACTTGTTGTTCATGCGCCTTTTCTGAATTTGTTCTTCCGAAGCCACTCATTTTTTCAATGCAAATTTAGCGTGATGCTGCGATAACTGCCATTATCTTGTGAGGTCGCTTCGCTGTGACCAATAAAATAGTCGATAATCTTCCTTTTTCTCCTAACCGCCAACAGAAAACGAGTATTATAGCCGATTTTCATGGTGCTTTCCTCATGTGCCACATCTCTGCTTTGGGTTGCATGTAAAAATAAAGTTTAACTTCAAAAGCAAATTCAAAAATGAAAAAGATCGAGAACAACTTCACAGTAACAGGTTTCGTAGGCAACAATGCGGAAATCCGCCAGTTCACCACAGCAAGCGTAGCTCGCTTCTCATTGGCAGTAAGCCGTCAGGAGAAAAACGGAGAGGATACCAACCGAGTATCGGCTTTCATCAGCATGGAGGCATGGCGCAAGAACGAGCACACCGAGTCATTTGACCAGCTGACAAAGGGAACCCTCCTGACAGTTGAGGGTTACTTCAAGCCAGATGAATGGATTGATCAGCAAGGCACCAAGCACAATCGCATCGTTTTCATCGCCAACAAGTTCTATCCAGCTTTGGAAAAAGAGGAACCTGGTGCAGAAAGCACTGAGCAGCCTACCACTAAAACAAAGAAGAAATAGTCTTCTTTCAGATCTACAGACAAGGCGGTTTCGACCGCTATGTCTTTTCTCATGTTTGTATATTCCACTTTTATCAAATCCTTCTCCTCTTGTACATACCATGTATCTCCTTTTATAATCAGTCAGAAATATTTTGTCCCAACAGTCTTGGCTTCCGTGGCATCCACAACGGATGCTACTAAAGGCAAGACCATTGCGCCAAAGGTATATGCGGAAACACACTTGCCGTAAACGTCAAGAGAGTTTCCTTAATGCATATACCGCATATTTCCAGCTGTCCTATCTTTTATATACGGATAAACCGTAAGCCGATATTCATACAACTACGTCCCACACCATAAGCGAAACCGCACATACTGTTTGTCAGAAAGGCTTATCAGCCACTCTTCCAAAGGCAAGCATGCACAGATTGTGGTTTGTTGACAACGTGAAGCGGCATATGCCGTTTTCATGTCGCCAACAAACCACAAACAGTGCATCGAGAAGCTTGCTGGCAGTAGCGCAGTTTCACACCCACCCTTTCCTCTTTTATATTCTTCATCACCTTTTTTCTTTTTACAGTATTATACTTCTGTTGTAGCTATATTGGTTTCCTGTCAGCTTTGCCACTTCGGATATTTACCGCAAAGGTACAAGTTGTCAGGCATACGTCAAATCGGGCATCTATGGATGCTTTCGAAAAATCTTCCTCTGTATGTGCCATATAGAGTGTATTTTTCTCTTCCGATTTGTCTTAATGCTTTCCAACTCCTTTGCATGGCGGAAAAATATCCCTCGGACAAGCCGAAAGGCTCCGAAAAGAGGGAAATAAAAAATTCCAAGACTATGGCAAAGGTAATAGACGAGAGTATCAAAAAACAACTTAGCAAGAGGATGGATTTCTTCTTGAAGTATTTTCCCGTAAGGGTTCGTAATGTTGGTGAGGATGCAGTGGAAGCGCGCCAACTGATATGGGACTTCAAGGATGCACGAGACAACGCTTTTGAGGAAGTGGCACAAATGACGGCTACACACCTTATCAAGATATGCGGTGAGAAGATTAAAGACATTGTGTTTGTGTGCGTCCCTGCAAGCACGCAGGACAAGAACGAGAGTCGTTACAAGGCTTTTTGCAATCGTGTGAGTGAGTTGTGTGGCATCCTTAATGGCTATGCTCATGTTTCCGTTTCGGGTGAACGCCTCGCAGTACATGAACACAGAAAGGATAAAGAAAAGATACTCGTCAAAACACAAGTGATAGAGTTTGACGAAGATTTTTTCAAGGGCAAGGACATTTATGTCTTTGATGATGTGGTAACAACCGGCGCAAGCTATGCACTTTTCGCCAATCAGTTGGAAACATTTGGTGGCAACGTGTTGGGCGGATTGTTCTTGGGCAGAACTCACTACAAATACAACAGATAATATGGAAAAGACAAATTTCAATAAAACCAACTCAGTGGCGTTTTCGGGACACCGCTCCGTTCCTGAACATAGAAAAGAAGAAATGAAAAAGAAACTGAGGGGAAAGATAAGATTGCTCTACGCTATGGGCATCAGAAATTATTTCTGCGGCATGGCAATTGGCTTCGATATGCTTGCAGCTGAGGTGGTTCTATCGCTAAGGTCGGAATTGCCATATCTGAAGCTTATCGCTGTTGTTCCGTTCAAGGAGCAGTCAGCGAGATGGAATTATCAGGAGCAAGCAAGGTATAAGAGATTACTTTCTCAATGTGATGATACTATTATGTTGAGCAAAGCCTACTATAACGGCTGCTTGTTAAGACGCAATGACTATATGCTTGCCCATTCATGTGGCTTGATAGCCTTCTTTGATGGCAAACCGAAAGGCGGTACGTTCTACACTTACCGAAAGGCAAAGTCATTGGGAATGGATATTATAAATCTGTTTTAGTTCATAAGTTCATCGGAAGGTTCTTCGTCGGGAGATGGGGAGCCTTTTTTCTTTCCATCATTATGATGGTGCTTACATCGTCCACACATACGTGGACATCCACACTTCTAACACAACAACCAGGGCATTGGTTGTTGTCTTGCCTTTTCAGCGGTCTCGTCTGTAGTCAGATGCCTTGAAACCGCCCCACAATGCACGAAGGACGACTCTACCAACATAGAAGACTACAATCATGATTAGAATATCTCCCATAATCGTAATTTGTTACTGGTTGAACGTGTTGAAATACTTACCAAAGGTACTAATAATTATTGAGAATAAAGAATCACTTACGTTAATAATCAATAAGTTAGACGCATAATCTTTACTTATTGGCAGTCGGTACAATCACACTCTTGTACTCTTTTAGGCAACATGCTTTTCACCAAGTCGTATGACTCTTTTATCCATTCCTCAATCATGTTATTTGGGAAAGTCCCCTCAATAAAAATGTCATTCCAATGCTTTTTGCACAGATGATATGCCGGGGAAAACGCATTGTATTCCTCACGCAACTCCTCGCCACGTTCTGGCAGCAGTTTTACTGCTATGGTCGGAATGGGTGCTTTTAGCCATATATGCAGATATATCTTCCCACCTATACGGAATACCACCCAGTCCTCACCGTATGGCATGGCTTCCTCTGTGTCTGGCAATGACAGGCAATATTCTCTTACTTCTTCTACATTCATTATCAGTCTTGCTTTTCGTTATCGTTATCGTTATCGTTATTGTTTCCTTTTACATCGGCATCCTTTGGTTTGCGCTTTCCGAGCGGTCCGCTGAAATTACCACGATTGAGCTTCACCCCATACTTGTTGAGTATGCGGAATATGGAACTTCTACTCTTAAAGCCACATACCGAATAGATGTCATCAAGCGTATGCCCATTGTTATACATGCTTACAATCATATTCTCACGTTCCGCTTTCTCCTTTGCGGTAAGCGTTTTGAACTTTTTGGGGTTCATATGTTGCTGCAAATACTGTACATGGGCTTCGGCACGACGCAAGACCATTACTTCTTCAGGTAATGCTCCAAACATTTGTATTATTTGCATGGTACTTGTGTCTGGGAAAAGTTTATCAGCTGTATCTATCTGGTCTTTTATCGAAATCAAACGAATAACCTTGACACGGCAATACTCGAACAAAGTGGATAGTTCACGTAGCCCTTGTACTGCATTGCTGAACTTAGAGACAACCAACTCGTCACCTCTATCCAGATTTGCCAACAGCTGCTTCCATTGCGGGCGCAGCTTCTCTTGTGCCGTTTCTTCCTCGACAATCTGTACACATCCATAATCAGACATCCAAGCCTTGACTTCGGCTAAGCTATCATCATGCGATGTACAATATATATAACCTACTTTTGCCATTCTTTTCTATTAGTTTTGGAAAACAAACGCAAAGGTACTTGTTTTCTCCGTACTTCAATCATACTTGCGATGAAATTATCAAAATCGCACTTGTTTCTCCCGATTTTTCTTCACTTGTTTTCAATGCAAATAATACTTGCAAGTATGATATAGAAATATGCTTAAAGTTTAGTAGAAATGACTTGAAATACAACCATGTATGCTTATCTTTGCAGCGTTTAATTCCAATTTACGAGAAAAACAAAGTATCATGCAAATGAACATACACCACTTTCAAGTACGAAAAGGAACAAATTGTACAGCTTATAAGCCAAGTATGAAATCTGTTCGTTTCAACTTTACTAAACGCATCACAGCAGCATCTGCCGTTTTTGCAATCATACTTGTGTGTACATCATGTGGCAGCAGCAACAAATCACAATCGTACAAGACAAGCCAAGAGGCTGTCAACGCCTATAGTTCCTATCTGTCAGAAGTTAAAAACAAAAAGGAGCTGACTTCCGACAAACTATTTGTGGAAGTAGAAAAATGGCGAGTAATACGCGACTCTGTTGTTGCATGTCTACGCAAAGACACCACGTCAACCTTACACCAGGACTGGCATCAGACCTATCAGGTGATTCACGATTCGTTACGGAAGGAGTTCTGCCGCGTCGTATTAACCAAACCACGCACATATAATGATGTGCTACAGTTGAAAGAGGTTGCTTCATCTTATATGCAGGACGAGGACTTGAAACAAGCAAGAATTGAGGCGCAGCCATTCTTCGATTCGTTGGACGCAACCCCAGTTTACGGCATCACTATGGTAAATCTGATGAATCGTTACCGCAACTTCTTGGCTCATGTGCAATCAAAAGGTATTCACAGCAAGAATGACCTTTTGGACTTTATCAAAGAGGAGGATCGGCTTTTCCGTTCTGTACTATTGCATCTCAGTGAAAGTGACAAACAGAATATGCAGGACATCATTCAAGAAACTGACAGATGTTGCCTGCAAGTCTTCCGCTCAGCCAACCAAAAGGAGTTGTCGCACCGTGATGCTTTAGTGTACATGGCTATGCGTACAAACCGCCGTCTTATATTGAACGCAACCCAGTGTATTGGCGACACCAAAGCTGGCAAGGTAAAGAACGAGAGAATTGCCCAGGCTTATCTTTGGATGTTGGTGCAGCCATACACTTCCATTGACGGTTTGAGTTTTGCCATATTGTCGGATAAGGACAAGAAACTCATTTACAAAGTAGCAGATGAAACACCTGCTACTATCGACAAACTGGGCAAGATTCTACGAATGGACAAAGAACGCACGAAGGAACTTCCTGCACTCTTCATGAAAATAATCGTCACAACTTTCTAAAATTGATAATATGCTTAGACACTTCTACAATGAATTCATGGCATTTGTCCCGTTGCAACTTCCTCAGTTACTCAATGTGACGACAATGGAACAACCGCAGTTCTACAATGACTACGTGTTACTTACATTTCCATTGTCAACGCCGATCGATTTGGAGGAGGTGATGGATATACTGGAGGATGACATGGAGCTAATCATGTTGTATCATCACATTCCGTCACAACACACCAAGTTTGGACAAGCCTCATGTGCTTATTCCAATCCTTCTTTCGGACAGATGTTCAAAGTAAATGTGATGACTGACGGTAATGAAATGGTGAATGCCGTCAAGGTTACTATCTATGACTCACTTGAAAAGATGTGTGCGGATGTCAATCTTGATATGCGTTTACATTCCAAAAGCGGACTCTTTCGTTACAAAAGGAATGACAGTGAGGTACTGATGGACTTTTTATGAGAAGTGATATTTACTGCCGTATAGTCTTTCTGATAGACGAGCACCATACTTGGATTAAGGTGGACAATGCCAATCAATATGATGTGTGTGCCGTCAAACTTGCAGAACGTCGGGTGCCATGTGTATGTCGCACATTAGCATTACGTTCGCTTTTCCGTTATGGTCAATACCCCAAAGGTTCCATCTGGCAAATACCTGAGAGGGAACTTGACCTGGCATTGAACAAACTTCGAAAGAATAATAAAGGTTTTGCCAGACGGCTGAAGCAAGGAGCTGAACATATCAGTTATAGTGATGTCAACACTCTTGTACAATCAGCTACTTACGGCATCATCAATCTTGAACTCTCCGATTATTGACATTGCAATCATTCAAACAATCAATTATGACATGGATTTTACTTCAATTGGTTTTTCCGTTACTGCTTCTCATTGTACCACTCGTGTTGTACAAAAGCAGTAACAACTATATGACAAGATTTTATATAGCCATGCTACGCAATAAAGCTGCACGTAGACTGTACTTGCAGACATTGCTCATTGTACTGCTGTTGTTCCACTATATTTATGTCAGTGGACATTTCGGTGAATTTGGAGTATTGTTCTCCACCATTCTCTGTGGCATACTCTTCTCACATAAACGTGCGGAGCGTTGGCTGCACTTGATGAAAGCACATCGGCAACTCTATTTCAGAATGGCGGTGCTGTCAATGGCAATGGTAGCCATACCGCATCTGTATACAATGGCTGTAACTGTTGCGTTTCTTCTTTTTGCTGCTACGTTCTATCCGTCTGCTTCCATCTTGTACGAATGGAACGACAAGGAAAAACAGGAAAGATGGAGAGCGGACACTCGTGCGCTTGCCGAACATTATTTTTAACTCATCACTCTATTGTGCCAGAAGATGTGGATAATGGCACGACTAATCAATCCACAGCATTATTCAATAATACAGACAAAACAACATGAAGCATAACAAAGAAAAACCTACGACCGTATCGGTAGACATCGGCTTATTTCTATATCTTCAGGAAAAGGTATGTGAACGTAAAACAAAGACGGAAGCCTATTGTAATTTGTTGAAAAAGGCATCTGAGAATTTCGTATCTCCCATTTTGAAGAACCGCAATCAAGAGCTCAACATAAACCAATGTCATGTGACCATAACAGACCTTTCGGTGGAATGGCATTGGCATCGTTCCACTGTACGCTCGTTTCTGGAGACATTAGAGGAATATGGTCAGATTGAAATCATCAGGCTTCCCAAAAGTTTTCTCATTACAATGCCTGTCGGTATCAACGGCACTGCCGATACAACCGACACTGAATACTTTGGACTTACCTATAAGCTGCAAACTGTTCTGTCGAATTGGGAATCGGACAACATGTCAACTTTGGAGGCTGGAGAGAAATGCATGAATCTTCTTAAAGAGGACATCAAGCATTTCACCGAAGTTTATCAAGCACAACAGACGGATGCTGTTGGTAGTTTTCAACATGCCAAAGAAGCCCATTTTAAGATTGCAAAGCAGCAGTATCTGGAAAGTATGGCTATGGCGGCATACCGCAAAGTCATCCGTCGTTCAGCAAACAGTTCAACAGATGCAATGGTTCAGTTCTACGACAATGACCTTGACGGTGACTCTTCTGCTCTTTTAGAGGCTTCACAAGTACTGGCAGAACTGCTGATATACGGCATGTCCTCGTCGTTGACGAATGAAACACCGCAAACCAAGGCGCAGTTCCATAACCTGCTTGACGCATATCGTTCTCTTTTAGCCCAATCCGTTGGACAGGCAGACCATCTATAGTTTGCATAACCCGTAATAGTGCATTACCGTCTTGCTATTATACCATTCCAACACTCTTATACCACACCGGGCTTGCCCAGTGTCCAAATAGAGGGAAGTAGAGGTAGCCTAATACCCCATGCATCTGTCGATGATGGGAGGGGTGTTCTCTTAACGGCAAGCCGGGACAAAATACATGTACAAACAAAAAATATAAAAGATATGGCGAATAATGCGAAACAGGTTATGGACATCCGTGTTTCCAAGGGCATAACAGTGGCACAGAGCAATGAGCATCTGCGCAACTGGACAGAGAAGGGGTGGAACCATGCAACACAGACGGGCAATTACGACCCGACTCGTGAACATCTTAATTTTGAAATTGTCAAGGGTGGCTTGGTAGCTCCAATCAACAAGGCGAAGAGCATTCCAGAACGTATGGCTGAGAACTTACGTGAAAGAGGCATCAAAGATCCGAATGATGGACTTTTGGAGCCCAAATACCGAACTGTTGTGAATTGCATTTTCGGTGGTTCAAGAGAGCGTATGCACGAACTTGCGTATGGTACGCAAAAGGTAAACTTCGAGCATGGAGCAGACAATAGCCACATTCAACGATGTGAGGACATAGAGAAATGGGCGAAGGATGTTTATTCCTTTGTCTGCGAAAAATATGGAGAAGAGAATATCGCTGCTTTTATTGTACACTGCGATGAACTGAACCCTCATATACACTGTACTCTTTTGCCGATTAAGGATGGACGTTTTGCGTTCAAGAAACTCTTTGCAGGAAAGGATAAATATGAATACAGTGCTAAGATGAAACAACTGCACAGTGACTTTGCAGAGGTCAACGCAAAGTGGGGAATGTCCAGAGGTTCATCTGTTGCAGAAACAGGTGCTCGCCATAGAAGCACGGAGGAATACCGTCGGCATCTGTCTGAGCAATGTACAACTATAGAGCAGCAAATAGTGCAACACAAGAAAGCTCTTTCAGACCTCAATAAGGAGATTGACATTGCACGCCGAAGAGTTAAAGGACTCTCTTCTATGGTGGAAAATCTACTTAGGGAGAAGGCTGAAAAGGAGGCACAACTTACAAACTTGCAGCAACAGATTCTTGAAGGAAAAGCAAATCCTGAAGCATTGAAGGAAGCTGTTGCTAAACTTGAAGACGAATTGACCATTGTACAAAACAAATTGGCAGACAAGCAAGAGAAACTGCTGATGGCTCACCAACAGCTTGAGGAACTGAAAAGTGATATGACCGACATTCAGCAACGTACAGACGATTTGAAATCGGAGGCGCAGGAATATGCCCGTGATGTTCATTCCAAAGTGGACAGTCTGTTGAAAGATGCATTGCTTGAAAATTTGGTAAACGAACAACAGCACAGATTGGCAATGCTCAACGAGGTCGATCTGAAAATGTTTGATGGCTCTCTTCTTCAAGACCTTGCAGAGCGAGGAACGGAAATCATGCATTGCGCTACACTTTTGTTCCTCGGCATGGTGGACAATGCCACAACTTTTGCCGAAGGAAATGGTGGTGGCGGTAGTGGTAATGATATGAAATGGGGACGTGATGATGACGAGGATAATCGGGCTTGGGCAAGGCGTTGCATGATGATGGCATGCAAAATGATGCGTCCATCAATCGGCAAGAAACCTAAACGCTAATCGGCATGGTTTCCATTTCACTCCTTTTCTAATGACAAAATTAAATAAGAACATGAGAAAGAAATTTATACTTATGCTTACAGTGGCGTGTACACTGCAGATGAAAGCAGGTGTGCTATCCACTTGCATGGATTCCACTAAAATAGAAACGAAGTTTTGTACGAAGAGCTTGCCTTTTGGAAGTCCGTCAAATGAAGATGCCGTTGCTATTGGTTCTTTATGGTCAGACAATTGGTTTGTTGGTGTTTCTGGAGGAACTAATGCTTTCATCGGCAAACCATTAGGTTGTGAGGATTTGTTTGGACGTATCAAGCCGACATTCGGATTGACATTCGGCAAATGGATTACGCCAGCTGTCGGTGGTCGCTTATATTACCAAGGTGTGCAGTTCAAAGACTGTAATCTTGCCGTTCAAGACTATCAGTATCTTCACGCTGATTTTATGTGGAATGTGCTTGGCTACAGATACGGCAAGCAGGATGATGTCCGTTTGGGTATCGTTCCGTTTGTTGGTGTCGGTTTGCTCCACAATAAGAGTAATGGACAAAAGCCTTTTGCACTCTCTTACGGCATTCAAGGTCAGTATCGTCTAACGAAACGACTATCAGCTACTTTGGAGATTGGCAATACGACCACCTTTCAGGAGTTTGACGGCTATGGAAAAGTCGGCAGATTTGGTGATCATCTGATGTCTTTGACAGCAGGATTGTCCTTCAATATTGGTAAAGTTGGATGGAAGCGTATCGGCAAATCTGCTCACACGGATGCCGAATATACCTATTCTAATCATTGCCCAACTGTCAATAGCAATGTTGGTGACCACTACACTCGCAATGACTACAGCGGTTTGAATTCACTCCGTGCAAGATTGAACAACAAGCATTGGGATGGCAACACGCCTGTCCAAAATGATAGCACTTCATTGTTCGATAGGAATGAACACGGGACCTCTGGCTATTTTACTGAAATGCAAAATGGTAATGTTTGCATTGGGACACCCGTGTACTTCTTTTTCGAGCTTGGCACAACGCAGCTTGTCACTCCGTTGCAGTTACTGAACTTGGACGAAATAGCACACGTCGCCAACGAACATTGCTTAAGAGTAAAGGTAGTCGGGGCAGCTGATAGTGCTACTGGTTCGGCAGAAATAAACAAGAATCTTGGCACTTCCAGGGCAAAATTCATTGCCAAGGAATTGAATAAGAGAGGGGTGGCATCTGATTGTATCACTCTTATAAACGAAGGTGGAATATCCGATTATACTCCCAACGAGGCAAATAGGCAGACGAAAGTGATGCTCTATCATAGATAGGCTTTTATAAATTCATACGACAAAACAATCAATTGTAAGAACAGCCGGCTCGTGATGAGTCGGCTGTTACCATATGGGGTCGTTCTATTTTATATTTCACTTCGCATAAACCGTTTTGCCATTTCTTTTCTTCTTTGCAGCATTTCGTCAAATTCATTGCCAAGTGTATTCAAAATGTCTTCCGCAAGAATGTGCATTTGAGTGGAATAGACATCAGGAAGCCCATTGTACTCCTTATAATTGGCTTTACTGTTCGCAATGGCGATACGAATATCTGCAAATGCGTTAATTGGATTGATACCTCCTGGCACCAAGGCATCCAACTTTTTCTTCAGCCATTGACTTCTTTCACTCAGAGGCTTTTTCAATCCTTCATCCAAATATCCTTTCGGCGTATCGAATTTATGGTAAAACAGCCAAACTTCTATTGAAGGATTGCTTACTATCCATGTTGCCTGTCGTATCTCATCACCCTTATCAAACATAGCTCGTATATCAGCCTCAAACTCGTCCATGTCTTGAACAAGGTACAATATATCGTTAACATCGATACTGAAACTGTCTGTTTCTGTTACGAACCTTTTGTTGAAAAGATATTCCTTTGCAAGCTCGAACATTTGGCTTGGCACAAGACCTTGTCCTTTCTTGGAAACAAAGGCGATTTTCAATCTTCTAATATGGCGGTCTTTCATCAGCATTTTGAAATAATCCTTCTCCCGCTTGTCACCACCCGAAATGATGAAAACGATTTTAGTATCTATGGTCGCCTCACCTTTCAAGTAGTCAGAAGACATCTTGCCGACGGACAATGATTTGTCTTTTTCTGAAACAGCTGCTTTTTCCGTTTTATCGGAATGCGCCTCCATATCCTTGACAGCTACAGTCTTGGAATATCGCAATTTGTTCAAATCCATATCTCATGCGATTATAATGTTCCAATAAATGGTATGGCTCCAAACCTTCCGTCAAGATAGCCGTTCTCTATAGATATTGTCTTATGTATCTTGAAATCATTAAGTGAATACATTTTGGTGCATCCTTCAACTTTTTCTACGAACCACACTTCATCGGGCCTCAGAAGCTCTTGCTGATTGAGCAATGCAGTTTCATGGGTTGTATAAATCAACTGCCCATTAGACTTCGACTCTCCGAAGAATTTTACCAGATTTTTTATAAGCATCGGGTGAATACCATTGTCTATCTCGTCAATCAATACCGTTTTTTCATTATTGATTGCAAAATAAATGGCAGGAATCAGCGTCAGCAGTCGCAATGTTCCAGTTGATTGTGACATTACATCCATATCACAAACGGATCCGTTTCTGCCTATCTGTTGGAATACAAATTCCCGAACAAGACGTTTACCGTCTTCTTCCGTTACTGTAAGCATAGGTACGTCATCTATCATTTTTGACAGAGACAAGCCTTTGTTGGTCATTATATCAGCGACCTTTCCTTCTTCCTGACTGACATTCTTCAGCCACTGGTCAAAGCTTTCATCCTTTATATAAAGGCTCTGTATGCCTAATCCGACTTTCGTGAATATTTCTCCGACAAAATTCATCATGTCGGCATTATCCTTGAAATGTTCTATCAGCCAAGGTATGTCCCTACTGATTTCTACCACTTCAAGTTTTTCCAAAAACCATAGGAAAGCATTCCGCATATGCTCGTCCTCTGTCAGATGCAGTACACCATTTATAGCAAGTACAGATCCAAACGGATTATCGGCAATTTGTCTTTCAAGAATTTTCTTGATGCTTTCTACTACTCTGGCTTTCTTGAAGGTAACGCTTTCTCTGTCTCTCTGAAAAACGACATGGTTGCTCTTGCCTAATCCGGAAAGCAACAGACTCTCTGACTTTACGCCATCTATATCTATCTCTATGCAATAGATGTAAGCTTGCGAATTGTTTTCAAATTCAACGACCATCGTGATAGGCTTGTTCTCATCTTCCACAGGTAATTTGAATCTGTTGTTAAGATACCAATTGCGCATTTTCTGTGCGTCCTTACCAGTACTCATCGTGGTCGTAAATTCTTTGATGAACTGCATACCTTTTATAAGGTTAGACTTTCCTGCGCCATTGGCACCGTATATAGCCGTACTTTTCAGCACAGGTGTAGCACCCTCACCATATACATGATTAGGGAATGTTTCCCTTTTAGGATTGGGAAACAAATCAAAAGCCGTTTCTTCTGCAAACGACTTGTAGTTGTCTATTATAACCCTGTATAACATAACTTTCTATTTTTATTTTGTACAAAATTACTATGTTTTTATGAGAATACGCCATGTTTGACGTGAAAAGTTCACGTCAAACCCTAAAATCCTACCTTTTAATGCCTGTTTTATGAACTTTTATCCATATTGGCCTTGCATGTTGCTCTGTTTTTCTTTGCAAATTTACTGCGTCCAGTCAAGCGTCAAGTACCGCTGTGCTAATGTGCGGTTGATTTAACGACAACCTTCCCAAATCGAAGATATTGGGTATTCCATTAAATCTTTCGCCATTTACTTGCCTTTTTTCCTTTGTTCACGCCGTTCTGTATTGCACGAAAAATCTATCCCGACAAGCAAGGCTGATAATGGCTTTAAAATAAGGGAAGAAAAAGAAACTGATGTTTAATGCAATAAAAAGATTGATACAATGAAAGCGACTGAACATTTCAGACAGACAATCAAGGCGTATTTGGATGAAAGAGCCCAAAACGATGAACTTTTTGCCGTGTCGTATGCCAAAGAGAACAAGAACATGGATGACTGTGTGACATTTATCCTAAACCAGGTAAAAAGAAGCAAATGCATGGGACTTACCGACGAGGAGGTGTATTCTCTTGCCGTACATTTCTTTGATGAAGATGACATCGAAATCGGCAACTCTATTGCCTGCAATGTGATTGTAAACCATACCGTTGAACTCACAGAAGAAGAAAAGGCAAAAGCAAGGCAAGAGGCGTTGAAAGAATATCAAGCCGAGCAACTGCGAAAGATGCAGAAGCGTACTAACAAGCCGAAGACACCCAAAGCGCAACCCGAAATAACAACTCCCTCACTCTTTGACTTTTAAGCGTATGAAACCGAAAACAAAATTAGAATACAAGGTCGTGGCTGCCAATGGGCAGTTACAGTCTATCGGACAGGAACCTGTGGATTGGGCTTTCAAACATTGCGTAGAACACATGGCTTTCCGTACTCCAAGCGGAATGACTACTTGTATGGACTGCGGTCACCAATGGCGGAACGATACTAATAATAAAAAATGCCGTTGCCCTCATTGTCATACAACATTGGAAATCAAGGACACACTCAGAAGAAATTACAAAGAAAAGATATATTTCTCTGTGATTGACATACAAGATGACTTGCAGTTGCAACGTGTCTTTCGCTTTAATGTGACATTCCACAAGAAAAAGAAGCCTACGCAATCACTTATGGAAGTGGCAAGAGTATGGATTGATGAAAACGGCAATACAGAAGTGACAGGTCTAAGGCGCACAATGGGATGCTATATGGACAGTTTCGCTTGGAACAGCGAACTTGAACTACGGCAAAACAAGGAAACGTATTTTTATATCGCTGATTGCTATACCTACCCCAAGTGCAAGGTTATTCCAAAGTTAATCCGTAACGGACTAAAAAAATCATTTTTTGACATTGCCCCTCAAAGACTGATGTCTGCCTTGCTGTCGGATAGCAGAATTGAGACCTTGTTGAAAGTGAATGATATAACAGCATTGCGTCATTTCGTTATGCATAAGGATGATTTGAATTTCTGTTGGGCTTCATACAAAATCGTATTACGCAATGGCTATCATATAACAGATATTCAAATGTGGGTGGACTATATCCGTATGTTGGCGAGAAACGGAAATGACATTCATAACGCACATTATGTATGTCCCACAAATCTTAAAAAGGAGCATGACAAGGTACGTGCAAGGCTTAATGCCATCAAAGAGCGAGAAGAAAGAGAACGTCAACGAATAGTAGCAATGGCTGACGAGGCGGCATTTGAGGAAATGAAGCGCAAGTTCTTTGGCTTGTCCTTCACTGACGGTATTATTGTCGTAAGTGTTTTAGATAGCGTGGATGCCTATTACCAAGAGGGAAATGCCTTACACCATTGCGTAGGACAATGCAAATACTATAAGAGACCGAACTCACTTGTCTTGTCTGCCCGAATTGACGGAGAGCGCATCGAGACAGTGGAATTGAGCCTTGAAACATTCAAAGTGTTACAGTCTCGTGGCATTTGCAATGGCAATTCTCCTTATCACGATGCCATTATCAATCTTGTACAGAAGAATGTCGGACTGGTCATGGAGAAAATGACTGCATAATAAATTCGTGTTGCAAGCTGACCTCATTATGGTTGGCTTGCAATACCAAATTAAAACCAATAGCAATGACAACAGAACAGTACATAAACCGTTTATGCCGTAATATCAAGGCAGAACGCTTTGCTTGGGATAAATATCTTACTCCGCAGAACTATTTCGGGAAGGAATTGTGTGTGACACCCTTACACATCTCCTATGGGCAAATCGGCTACACGATACATTTTCCATATTCACGAGAACCGATGCCCGAATTGGAATACGATTGGGAATTGGACGATTTGACCATTGACGAAATGGATTGGAAAGAATGGCTTTCCTACACAGAATAACCACATAAAATCCAAGATGCAGCATTACCAAAAGTCTGCATTTTGGATTTCATCTTACACACGAATTATTCGGACAATATGTCTGCTCTCTTGTTGCGACCACGTTTCTTGGGCATTTCGACATCATTCTCTCTAAAGCGTTAGCCTTTTGTAATTCCAGTGTAGATTTCTTCCGTAAATCTCCATGTATACAGATAAAGGTCTGTGCAATATTCTTCGTCCCACTCTTTATACTTCTCCAGGTTCTATTTTTATCGACAGCCACATAATACGTTTTCTTGTCCATTTTTATAATCATTATACCTTTCATATATAGGCGAATGATTATCAGACACATTCCGCATCACTTGTCCGCACTCATTTTTCTATGCAAAGTTACTGCATTGAGTGAACGTCAAGCATCGCCTTTGGGCTAAGCACTTCGGAAGGGAACGGCAGCCTTCCCAAATCAAAGATATTGGGTATTCCGTTCTATTCCTTGTCATTTGCTTGCCTTATCACTCTTATCATGCAGTTTAGAAATGCACGAAAAATCAAGTTCCCGACAAGCGAAGCTGATAAGGCTTCAATCAAAGGGAAGAAAATAAAATTCAATTCAAAAGGATATGAAAGTAAAAAGACTGACAAAAGACCAAGGCAAGCGGTTTGACATCTGCCGTTTCCCTAATTTCCACAAGACAGGCAGTGTGAAATGCATGAAAAGCCTTTATTATGGCAAAGACGCATTGTTGGTACGTTGTGGTGATTATATCTACAACGTGACAAGCGAACCGAATATTTATGAACAAGCAAAATAGTATTGATATGACGAACAAACTGATTACGCCTCAGTTTATGGAGGCAATAAAGAACTTTCCTCTTTACTCTCAAGAGGAAAAAGGCAAAGACGCTATTTGTGTGGCTGTATTTACCATAGGACGCATCAGATGGTTTGTTCTTGAAGGACAGACTGAAGGAAATGACTTTATGTTATTCACTATTGTATGCGGATTGTGCGAAACGGAATACGGCTATGTATCAGCAAACGAATTGGAGAAAATAGAGATTGATGGCACCAAGTATGGGATTAATGACAAGTTCCATGTATGTCAGGTAAAAGGTTTTACACCGACCAAACTGAAGAACATACAAGACAATGAATTGCGTAGCTTTCTTCATCGCCTTTACTCAAAGCCCCAAAAGAACTAATTTGTAACATCTGCCGTAGGCTGCTCAAACCAGTCTACGGCACAAAAACTATCACAATATGGAAAAGATACAAGACATGGTTATCAGTGTAGCCGAAAAAGAAGGTTGGGCTGTCACTATCGAGGAGCAGAATGAATTACGCATCACTTTCAATTTTGCAAAGTTCACGCCCCAAGGACAGGATTTCTCTTTCTCAGCCAACACTTTTGACAACGACCCCGATGTGCTTTTGGAGAATATCTTTGACTATTACCAAGACTACGACCCGGATTACGAAGCCTACCTGTGGATTGGCGAAGACGGACACGGACATAACGGTGCGCCATACCACATAGCCGACATCGTAGCGGACATGAACGCTGCTGAGGATATGGTCTATCAGTTGCACACGGCACTCAGTAACGCTTTCAACGCTTAGACCAAACAAAAGCCAGCCGTAAGGAGAGGACAATAACTTCTCCCTACGGCTGACTTCTCTTATCTGCGGAACGTAGCCTTTGCTACATTTTCTTCTTCCGCGTTTTCCTCTTGTAACTGATAGTCTGGCAACTCACAAAGCGTGTTATACACGTCCTCGATATTGTCTGCAAGTGACAAGCTGTGGTCATAGCTGAGAATATGCTGCACTGCCAACCCGGCATTGGTAACAGTTCCGAGCTCAAAACTGTCGTGCTCACGGTCATATTGCAGATGCAGTACATCGCCATTTGGCATTTCAAAGACTGGAGCTTTGCGCTTTGACAAATCAGAAAAGTCTTCTGCAATCATCGACTTTGCCACCTCTTCTACATCCTTTGATGCCTCAGAAGGCAATCCGTATCGAGTAATACTGTCACGAACATCTTCCTCTGTCACCTTGCGCATCACCTCATAGGTGCCGCCAACACTACCATTATATACCACAGCGTAATGGGCATCGTCTACCAATACATCGTCACCACGGTTCTGCAAGGCACTCTTATACGTGTGTTCCAAATCAATGGCATCGCCTTGGTCATATTCCTTTGCCTCTTGCAGCAGACGGTCATAGTCACCTATATCTTTCAAACTATCCAATACACTTGTGTCATCGGTACTCTGCAGATAGGCAACAGAAGCGTAATATGGTGTAACAGTCTTATTATCTGCAACTTTCTGGTCTACTTCTTTTACAACATCCTCTGTTTGTGCTTCTTCCAGTTCGAGCGACACCTTATCAATATGTTGATTGATGATCGATGTCGCTTTCTTCACATCAAGCAACGTGGTCTTGATAAACTGTGGTGACTCTTTCAGACTTTCCAGCCACGACTTCAAATAAGCCGCACTGTCTTCCTTGATATGCTTTGCCATGCCATATCGTTGGGCGACAAGGGCACTGCCCAATTCCGCTACCAATTCCTCACGTGCATACTCAGATGAACCGAATGTTGTAGGTTTGAAACGGTCGAGTACTGTCTCATGTCCAGTCGAGTGTGCCATCTCATGAAACAAGGTTCCATAGAACGATTCTCCATTCACAAACTGTTGCTTCTCAGGCACTACAATCATATTCTTGCTAATTGAGAAATATGCATTGTTTCCATATTGTGGCTTGATGGGGCAAATCCAGCGGTTGTCTTTAATCATTGTATCGATAGGAGCGAATGAGAACTGTTCGCCTTGTTCCTGCAGCGGTTTTACATACTCTGTTTCCAACTTTGCCCACATCTCGGGACGAGCTTCCTGCAAGTTGGTCTGCTGTACATTGAAAACTCTATAGACTTGTAGTTTCGGATATATGTTGTACTGCTTCCTCATTTCTTCCGACAGTTGACGGTAGTCATCATATTTGATGCGTTCCCTGGTGTCCTTATCAACGCAGGTAAAGGTGGTTATAAAAAGTAGGCTCGGTTTGCGGCGCCTTACTGCCTTTCGGCAGCAGGTTTCCGCAGACCTGCCTCCGAACCGTACGTACATGTTCCCATGTATACGGCTCTCCATTAATAACATTAATCTATTTGCCATAGCTGTGAATCGTTCGATAGCAATTCTCACATACTGCAAGCGTTTTGCGGTTCTTCTCAATCATCAGTTTATGCCAATTTGTATCTGGCTTCAATAGCCTGAGATTTCTAACTTGGTACATGACTAAATCTGAGCTAGAGCCACATAATTCGCATTTACCCAGTTTCAGTCTGTCAACCATAGTTGGGAGGGGCGTATATATGCGGTGATTGAGTTCATCAATATTCGCAAATCTGTTCGCCTCCGCTTTACGCTTGTAGCCGCCATTGTACAGGACAATACACTTTTCATTACCCTTCTTATCCTTATACTTGACTACAAAGTCGCTACCTTTACGATAGCGTTTGTTTATCTTTCGTATGGAACTGCGGTATTTCGCCGCAAGGGTTTTGAAGAAACTGAATGTCATGACATAGCCGAACGAGCCTACTACTTGTGACACGTTGTGTGCAAACGCATAGTAGTTGTAGAGACCCCTTATCTCGGAGTTGACTTGGGCAATGATTTCCTCTTCGGGTTTTCCTATCAGATTGTTCCTTCGTATCGGCCACCAGACTTCTCTGCCATTTACAGTTTTGAATTCAACTGCCTTGTAGGCTTTTAGTTTGGATTTTATTGCCTCTACGGGGACTTTCAAAACAACGGTTCCCGTATGGATTCTTGCTTTGTCTCCGTTTCCATTTCGTTTGAGTAAGTCTGATTTCTGTACATGGATATCGTATCCGAGAAAGTGCGCGTTCTCTTCGGAGTGTGTGATTAGTGTCTTTTCTTGGGACATTTCCAAATGTAGGATTTCCTTCATGAATTTGGTTATGTCCTCTTTTATGTTGACACACTCGGCTTTGGTGCCGATTACTCCGATAAGAAAGTCGTCTGCATATCTCACATATTTCAATCTTCTGTATTTTTCATCCATGCTCATTCCGTATGGGATGGTCACCATGATTGCACGTGTGGCTTTGAGCTTACGAAGAAGCGATTGCCTCTCCGTATCACCCTGTGCGACTTTAAGTTTGCGTTGGATTGCGGTCATCCGATTTCGGTATACATTGTATTCTGGGTTGGTCCGCCTTTTAACACCCTTGTCAAATTCTTGGGCATATTGTTTCATATACTTGTCGAATTTGTCAAGATAGATGTTTGCCAGAATTGGGCTTATAATACCTCCTTGAGGAGTTCCAGAGAAGGTTTTATTATATGTCCAATCCTCCATATATCCAGCCTTAAGGAATTTTCTTATTAGTCTTAGGAATCGTTCGTCTGATATGCGTTCCCTTAGGATTGCAATCAAAATCTCGTGGTCTATATTATCGAAGAAGCCTTTGATGTCTCCTTCGATGAACCACTTCGCTCCTTTGAAGTTTATTTGAATATCCTTAAGTGCAGTGTGGCAACTCTTATGGGGTCTGAAGCCATGAGATGTGCTTTGGAATGCACCTTCATATATGGCTTCAAGAATCATTCTGATTACCTCTTGCGCCAGCTTGTCTTCTACCGATGGAATACCCAGAGGTCTTTTGCCTCCGTTCTTCTTGGGTATGTAGACACGTCGTGCCGGATTTGGTTTGTAAGCCTCACTTTTGAGACTCATTATTAGGCTTTCAATTCTTTGAAGACTCATGCCGTCAATGGTTTTGCCATCAGTTCCAGCTGTCATGTTGCCTTGTTTCGCATAAATGCGTTGATAGGCGACAAAGAACATCTCTTCATTGAATAGTAGACGGTACAGCCTTTCGTACTTGTAGTCCGAAACTTTGCTGTGTGCCGCTAGATTATTTAATACTAGCTCGGGATTTCTCATAATGTCTCTCACATTTTCCTTTGTTTGTACTAAAGTTATTAACTGCCTCCCTTCCCCATGTACAAGTCGTTATCTTGCTCAGAGTACTACGGAGGCTCCGTTGCCATATTAGATTTTCAGAGTCTGAAACTCATAGCCTTTTAAGGGCTTTCTAACTTAGGCAATCCCCATTTAGATGCATGTTAACTATTTGGCTCGATAGATTGTCGGATATGACTTACGTCCTTTTGCTCGCATACTGCGATTGTGCCGAGATATGTTCCTGCTCTTCCTCTCCCAGTGTAAGGTCGAGTATCTCGGAGTGACGTTTGTAACTGCTTTCCGTCACCACCGATTCGTGGGTCACTGAACTATCATTCAACCAATCAGGCTTTATCCTCATGACTATCCTTCTTCCTTGCTGACCTAATACAACATAGCAGTTAGTTGCTTATCTGCGTTACCGACATGCTACACTCCCTATACGAGTTTCCTCTCAAGGTAAGTCGGTTGGAAGTAGACCATTGGAACCTAGTCTAATCTCTTGCCAAAGAGATATTTAACATGCAGCCATTATGGGCGCACCGGGGAACGATTTCTCACCCTTCAACACAGACACACGTGGCAATGCCTCTCCGTTGGCATCCTTCTTCTCCGTATTGTTCAACCGCTGCACACAGTCGAATGTACAGAAACGGGGTATCTTCCAACCTTGTTTCTCGCACTGAAGGAGCAGTACAAAGGCGTTCATACCGTTATAATCTCTACCATTAAGGTTCTTCGGCCATTGCAGCGCACCATCTGTAAACCAAGGCTTTTTCCAGTCTTTGTCAATGCTTTGGATTTTTTCTATCATCATCTCAGCAAATAGGTCCAAAGCTTTTTCCTCACTGCTCGGACCATCACTGGTTGGTTTGTTGTATCTTGCCATAAGCGTCAAGCATTAGGGTTATACGGCTGTGGTACGTATTCCGCCAATTCGTTCACTTTACATGAGAATGTGAGTCGGTCGTTATAGAGTGACAACTCCAATTCACCCTTTGCCGTTATTCGGCATCCTGGTACTAACCACGCCTCACGCTCCTTATTGAAACGGACAAGTCGTACCCAGATGTATTCAAAACCGTTTTCTACTTTAGTCGCTGAATAAGCTGAAAACATTTGGTACGGCTCACCCTTCTTGCTCTTTTTCTCGTCGATGGTTTTACCTATCTTTCCACGGAACTCCAACTGTCCTACAATGCTGTCTTCCTTTACTGTTGTATCGGTATTGACAACTGTTGCATTCATGTTATAATACATGTTCTCACCATGTTTCCTGGGGATAAGCACACCGACTGCTTCTATGCGCTGTCCCGTCACGATATTGCCTACTTCCGTCAGTGTTCCATCCTTCAACACGCTAACTTCAATTGTTTTATTGATTCCGTTCTTGGCAGGGATGACCACTGCAACACTAAATGTTACGAACGGCTTCCCTTCTTTATTCGTGCGACATGTGGCAGCTTTGCTCACCACACCGCAAATAGTTACATTACATTTCATCATAGTCTTTTACTTTTTAAAAAGTTATCTCAATCATCAAACTTTCTTGTTTATCTATGCATGCTTTCGTTGCGTCCCTGCTGTTCCTGCATTCCTTGTTCAAAATTTTGCGAAGCCTGTTGACTGATGACAATGCTGTTTACCATTCCTGCTACTCGCAACCGTTTGGTCTCTTCGCTCAATCCTTGGTCGTTCAAGGTGGCGGACAGTCTGCTCAATTCTGCTGATGTCAGTTCACGGCTTACTTTGACATTGCCATTGTCTGCCGTCAGTATCGCACGACCATTGTTACCAATACTCAGACTGCACATTTTCATGCCTGATACCAGTGACGGCAAATCTACAGACCGTTCACTAACAGATTGACTGATAGCTGCCTTCTGTTCCTCGGCTTCTTTGTTATCTATTTTCACAGCCAATATCATTAACGATGAGAAAGCTGTCATTGCCATTTCTAAGATAGGGTCACTGCCAACTGGTAATCCTACACCGCTATCTTCAGACGACAGCAACTTCTTCATCCATGCATCGGGTGACATGCTTTCTGTATTGCTTGGCACATCGGTTTTGTATTTTGCCAACAAGTCGTTGCCATTATACAAGGCTTGCTGTTTGATGTTGCCTTTTTGTGCGATTTCTGCCAGATAACTGGACGGATCCACGTCCCGACTTGTCCCGTCTGCTGCAATTGTTTTTACTCCAAAATGCAGATGCTCTCCAGTGGTTCTTGTTCCAGTATTGCCAGTCACACCTATCTTTTGTCCAGCTGACACGGCATCGCCCACTTTTACATTTACCTCCGACAAATGCATATAGGTGGTTTGCACCTTGCTGCCGTCCTCACGATTGTATTCCACCGTGATACTTTTTCCTCCTGCTGTATTCACATTCTGGTTGACGGCTACCACCTTACCGTCATTCTCGGTTGCTAATACAGCATCATGCTTACAACGGATGTCTATGCCTTTATGCATCTGCTGCTTGCTCTTGTCCATCGGATCTTGACGCATACCGAACGGAGAAGTGATGAATAGATAGGTTTCACGGAGCAAAGGGAATGAATACTTGCCATTTGGTCGTTTGTCTTGTACTTGTTCTTCGCTTGCTGCTTGTCTTGGATTGTTCTCCACTCCAAATGACTTCCCTTGCGCCTTCATCTCGCTCATCACTTGCTGGTCATACTTCTGTAATCCATTCAGTTCAATGATGTCTTGCAAATCTGTTGCATACCCCATACCTGATGCGTACCCGGCTTTGGCAATCCCTTTAGTCCAACCCTTATAGTCATCTGGTGACAGCTGAAAGCACTTGGCATAACGCTGATTGTTTGCGAGGAACTTGGAATGGTGCTCGTAGCTGTCTGCCACAGAACTGTACTTACAAAACTTTTCATTGGGCTTATCATCCGTATATACCAGATATTCACCTCCGTTCTTCAACCACGAAGCTGTTGCTTTGATACCAAAGTGATTGTTCCCCAATCGTGACAGTTCACTCTCTCCATTACTGCTTTCCAATATGCCTTGCGCTAAGGTAACGGAGGCAGGAATGCCATAACGCTTCATCTGCTCCATAGCCGCCTCTGCATATTGGTCGGCATATGCTTGGTTCTTGCTCATTGTTCTTATTACTTTTTGTTATCCTTTTTAATTTCATTGGCATACTTACCGCTTCATTCCTCTCGATGATTCTACCAACTCTTTCACTTCCTCCTGCTTGTGCCGTTTGGGCTCTTCCAACATATCGCAGATGGCTACTCGTTGTCCTTCCCGTATCAGTTTAGGCAGGTAGGTGTCAAGGGCATGGTATGGAAATCCTGCCATTTCTTTGATATTGCCGCTTGCTCGTTTGGTCAGCGTGATTCCTAATATCTCAGACCCTTTGCGTGCATCTTGATTGTACATCTCATAGAAATCACCAATGCGGAACAACAATAATGCATCTGGGTGCTTGGCTTTCAAGTCATCCCATTGCTTTTTTATGCCAGATGCATTCTGCTCTTTCTTGCCTTGGGTTTCTTGTGCTTTCTTTTCCTCAGCAGCTTTTTCCTCCTTGGCTTTCTCCTCGGATTTGTCTTGTTTGTCTTCTTCCTCGTGATATTCCCGGTGTTCCTCTTCATGCTTCTCTGTGGTTCCTTGCTGTTCCTGCTTCACCTCGGTCTCCACTTCCTGTTTCTCCGATGATGTCTGTTCTTGTTTTTCTCCTGCTTTCAGCACGTCAGCAAATAGGGTTGCTGCCAAATGGGTTTTATAGCTGTTTCTGTCTTCTGCTACCCATAACCGCTGCCATTGCTGTGGGGTAATGCATCTGGGCTTCATCTTCTCTCCGTCAATGGTTGCTGAACAAAGAATGCCATTTTCTTTGGTCTTGAACACGCACACACGTTCTATGCGGTTCATATCAATGTCCAGGTCATTGCTCCCGAACAGGTCTACTTTCAAGTCAGGTTGTACGGCTGCACGATGGTGATACTTGTTTGCCAACTCCATCTTTACTGCTTCAAAATTATCCATCGACTGCTTCAGTGTACTAAAGAACTGGTTGATGTCTGCCTTGTCTGGATATATGCTATATCCGTTCTGTCCCTCGGGTTTGATATACAATGCCCAACGGTTTTTGTCGTCTTGTATCATCTGTACTTGACTGAACCCAACATCCTTGGCTCGCTCTACAGCAGGACTGGCATCTAATGTGGATAGATGTTCTAACGACCAATTTTTCAGTCGGGCGATGTCCACTTGCTTGTCTGCAAAGTAACTGTCATCGGGGCGATACCCCAATGCTCCATCAGGATTGTAGAAGCGTACGGTTTCGATGCCTTCACGTTCCAATGCTTTCTGGATGCGCTGCTTGCTCATACCCTGTATCTCATTATTCACTTCTAATGAGGCTCCTGACGGCATAACCACGTCGGCTGTCTTTTTCTCCTTGTCGATGACCAATACGATGGTCTTGTTGTCTTTGTCGGGATGCTGTTTGATTTCATCCGCTATTAGATAGTGTTTAGGCAACTGGTCCATCAGTTCTTTGGTCTCTCGCTGATTGCGCATGGTGGAGTATTCTATCTTTTCTCCTTGCTCTGCCTTGCGCATTACTAAAAGGGCATTGTTTACATCACTCTCTACAGCATCTATCAGGCAGGGATTCTCTTTCAACTCACGAACCCAATAATCTGTCAGATGCAAGCCTTCTTCTGACAATCGCGCAGGCAGTCCCAACTCCAACATTTTCACTCCTGAAGCTAATTCAGCCACCAATCGTTCTCTTTTTATGGCATCCTCCGATGGAGCTGTACCATTTTTCATCACCATGCCTTCACGTGCCAACCGCTGTTGATGTCCTGTGGCAGAGACAATCTGGCGCAATGTTTCTTGCACATAGTCATTGTAATGTTCAAAGTCCTTTTGGCGTGGCATATACACTGCATCCTTTTCCGTGTCGTAATGTGCGACACCGCTGCCGTCCGTACGTATGGGTACCAGATTGTCACGCATTTTCAATAGGAAGTCATTGAAGCGAACATGCATGGATCGCTCATCTCCTTCTCCCAAACCTCTCTCCTCAGCTGTGCCATAATCTGCCAACAGCTTTTTGTATTCTTTCTCATTGGCAAATGGCATTGTGGTCTGGTCAATACAAAACAGTGTGCGTATCTCTCGATTGTGCACACCTTTATATTGCTTCTGCTGTTCTACATCCAATGCCTGATAGTCGTTTCGACTGATAATATCCTTTGGATTGTTACGATTGACGTATTGGTTCCAATTATAGAAAAGGAACGGTACTCCTCGTTCATGCTCCCTTACCGCCACTCCTTGTCTTTTTGCCTCACTGAAAGGCATAAAAAGGTTGGTCTTGCTACCAGATTTGTCCGAATGCAATGACATGATTAATGCATTGAACGGACTTACCGTCAATCCCTTTGGATAGAAACTTGGATAGGTCTTACCCGATGCGTTCAACCAATATCCTTTTGCTGATGGCGCACTGCCCAACGCCGTAGAGAGTAATTCCACTTGTCTCTCTGCTGCCGTTTTCTCTGCCTGACTCTTGTCTTTCATATTGTGCTTTTATTATATTCTTATTGTATTCCTCTTGATCTGCTGACTGTCTCACGCTCCTCACGACCATTCTCATACTGCTGCATGGCCACAGATTGCATCTGCTCATTTTTTGCAAGTATCGCATTGGCAAGGGTATTCAACGGCAATGCCCCTGTCTGATATGCATCCACCACGGTTTGTGGCAATTGAACGGTACAGGGCACTCGGTCGATATGTACTATCAAACAACTGCCTTTTAGCACTGGATTGCTTAAACGTGGATTCAATGGCTCGTCTGCATATTGCCTGTATGCGACTTGTCGATTGCTTGCTGCATATCTATCTGGCACTACGCCTTCATTGGCTTTCCTCTCCAATGCTTCATGCCCGGCTTTATTTATCAGATTGGCTCCTCCCATACCTATCAATAACATTTTAAGTATCGGATTCTTCACGAACATTCCTGCCACAATACTTGCCAATGGTATCATGCTGTTGTCCATGTTCAAGGACTTTGTCTTGCCTGTAAGCAATCCTACTAACATATCTGGCAACATGGCGAGCACATAGCCAAGGTTATGGGTGATGTCACCGAAACCGTCTAACCCAAAATTTGCCAACAGCCCTTCCCATCCGTTTTCATTGGCTTGCTGCAACTGATTGGCTTGATTCTCATCTGCTGATGCGTCAACAGATTGTGCTTCTCCTGAGCAGTCAGTTCCCTGTTCTCTTTCCGTACTTTTGCGCTCTGCCTCTTTTTGTTTTGCTGCTTCTTGCTGAGCTTTTTCCTTCAGATAGTCATCTTCCTTTCCTGGTGCTACAATCAACGGAACGTCCTTGTATTTTGGATCCTTACGTATATCTTTGGGCTTCAGAAAGTCCGTATTGGGTGTAAACACCGGGAATGGGGATTTGTTATTGCTGTTTGTTGTCCATGTCACAGGCTTGTATTTTTTTGTTGGTAACTTGATTTTATGTGATAACTGTCCGTTAAGCGTTTGCAGGAAACCTCCAGATTCTTCAAGTTCATTGGCATGTTTACGAAAGCCGTTGAAGACATTGCTGTTACTGCCAAAGATTCCTTTGCTGATGCTTAGCTCCATTACTTGCTCCTTGCGGTGCTCTGTACTGCCAACGGTTTTGTCTAAGGCATATCCTAATGCTACATCGCAGCCAACGAACTTGGCGAAGGTTGTCCAACCATTAAAAGCTCCCATCGATACGGCATCTACTGCAGAACCTGCCACTCGTCCCGTAACTTTCTCTGTGGTACTTGGCTTATAGGCTTTCTCGCTTCTTGCCTCAATCTCTTTGGTTAATGGGGACTTCATCAATTCCTCAGTAAATCCCCAGATACTTTGCTTGGCTGCCTTTCGCATGATGTATTCCATCGATGATTTGGGGATGTCATCCACAACCAATTTGTTAATCATCAGGTCTTCCATCCGCTGACCGATATAGGCATATGCCAAATCGCATCCTATTTGTTTGGATAGTGCATCGTATTTTGTACGTCCGATTTGTTCCACCACGGCTTTACGCCATTCTGCTGACAACAATGCGAAGTCACGCTGCATCGCTTTATCGTTTTGCATTTTCTCATTGCACATTCTGAGATAGTCCTCGGTGGTCTTGCTGTTCCACTCACCAGCTGTGCGTACTGCTTGCCAACCCATGTCTATCAACATAGGATTGGATGATGCCATGATACCTGCCGGACTACGCTGGTAGTCTGCCAGTTCCTTGACTTGCTTGTCATTCAATGTCTTTCTGACCTGTTTCATTACAGACAAGACACTGCCTTCAAAGTAATGTTGCAGACTATATTCTATCTCCGCAAATCGTTTGCTGTTCTTTATGCTCATTGCTTTGTTACTTACAGGGTTTGGTTCAACAGTTGCTCTTTGGTCTGCTCTATCGCATGATGGTATACTTCCATCTGCTTTGGGAAATATTCAGTTAGCCACTCGTCTTTCTCTATGCGGTCAAGAATAAACAGAATGGCTTGCTGACGTTCTATCTCCACTGAACTCTCTCCGTTCTCATGATTGTTGAACCAGGCTTTGGTCCACCATCTTACTCCTGCGCGGTCGGGGTATACGCTGACTATTCTCGGTATGTCGAAGCTCTGAATGTCCACCTCCAAATTCATTAATGGATCGATGACTCCACTACTGTTCAGGAGGTCGCTGTGGACTTTTTTTTTAATGCTTCATTCAATGTGGATAGGAACACATTGTGACGTAACGCCAAATAGTCAAGAAAATCCCCAATTAGGAGATTCTGTACCTTACATGCCAATGGTACACTTCTCTGACTGATACCCAACGGATTGCTCATGCTTGGCATAACCTCAAAGAAGTAGCGTTTCATGGCTCCCAACGAGAAAATGTTACGTAGCGATTGTTCCCGATGGGGCGACAATGCGTATTGTCCATGCCGTAGGTCATCCATATATAAAGGCAGATAACGCAGCATCAATGACTCGATTTCTTCTCTGTCGTTGTCATATTGTGTGGCGATGTTCATGTCAAAATCGTCAATGTCTATCGCCCCAATCCTTCCTTGATGTTTCAAAGCCTTGATATTGCCATAGAGCATGGTCAGGAATTCCAACGGATTCAGTTCCTCTCCGTCGAATTTTACACTGATATGCAATCGGTCGCTGCTCAGGCTTACTGCTTGTCCTGCTACTACTGGCTCCCCGAAGTTGGCATACACATTGGCAAGGTGTCCGTAGATTACCTCGTATTTACCATATCGTATCGTTTGGTATATGCCGTGTATGCTGTCACTGCCAACTCCAGATACGGTGCCACTTGCCACTGCGGACAGAGGATAATGGTTGACCATAAAGTCCAGTCCGTGATGAAAGAACTTTTCTCCTGTAGATGGATGTGTCTGTTCTCCATATCCCAATGTCATTGCTACTTCTTTACCAGGCTGCTCCTCAAACGGCATACAATATCCGCTCTTGGACTGTAATATCATTTCTTCTGTATATTGCATACTTTTTCTGTTATCTTCTCATTCCTCTTACTTGTGCATCTTCGGCAGTAGCCACTGCTGCACTACGCCTTTCTCCTGCGCTACCACTTCCCATCATCTGATTGAGGTTGGCATTATTGCCCACCAACATCATGCCGAGCATGGTTCCTGCTATTTTACCCAACCATCCGAAACGACCAAAAATTAGATAAGCTGCTGCCACCAGTCCCGCCAGACTCAATCCCGACACTTTGCCTTTACCGAGGTTACTGAAGAAACTGCCGAACATATCCAGTCCGTTTCCATTGAAGATATTGCGGAAGAACTTGCTCATGCCGCTCCACTTGCTGTTGATGTTGCCCATGGCATTGTTCATGCTGTCTACCGCTTCTCCTGCCTTGTCTTTCAATTCCTTTACATCGCTGGCTGTTCCTGCAATGGCATTGGTTGCTTCTTCTCCGATAACGGCATCACTTACAATGCGTGTCACACTCTTGTCTGTGGTGAGTTTTTCCCAACCGACATATCCTACAGCTCCTCCTACTGTAGCTGTCTTTACCGCTTTGCCAGCGTTGTTCAGGGTTTGTGACGGATGAATCACAGAATTGCCCATAGACTTTGCAGAGGCTTTCGCTCCAGTCTTTGCAGCTCCCAATGCCTTGCCACCTACTGTTAATAGTTTACTCCAAAATGACATATTCTATCGTTTTTTGTTATTTCATTATTTATTTGGCCTCATATCTGCCTTATCCGACCGACTATTAATAGTCTTACAATTCCCTACAAAACTTACTATGCCTACCTTCATTCTCAACTTAGGAAGGCTTAAAGAGGCTTATCTCAGCTTATTGCTAAGGCATCACGTTTCGTCCGGCTTGTTTCCATCTTCTTTTTGCAGCATTCACGATTTCTTGTTTGTTGGCTTTTTGTGGCTTTGATCCTTCGTCTATTTCCAACCATATATCACCCATACTTGTGTATTTCACAGCTTTTGTCAGTCGTTGCAGTTTCTTGTTCATCACTTTCAATTTCGGACGAATTCCAAACACTACTTCCATACGTTCTTTCTCTGTCATCTTATTCTTTGACAGACATACTGTTCGTATGTCATTTACGATTTCTACGCTGTTCAGTATCAACTCACGATAGATTTTATTGCGCTTGGTGGATAACGCTACGGCCAATCCATTACTCGGATGGGCATCCAGTTGTTTGATTAATCCACCCATGTTATTTGTGAGCTGCGTCACCTCATGATAGAATCCGTATACCTGCGCTGCATAACATACAATCGAACGAAACGAGTCAAGGTAGTTGTTGAACTCTCGATGCAAGTCTGTAGTTGCCTTCACTTCTTCCTTTGTCCAGATATGACCTGTGGTCATTATCAACATCACTTGTTCTTGGTTCTTCAACTGTTTCTCTGCCTTGTTGGTGTACATCAGTATCATTCCCGTCAACGTCGGGTCTGACTGGGCATAGGTTTTGGCAATGCTCATTAGCATCACTATCACCATTGCTCCTATATATTTTACAACTCCCATTTATTCCATTGCTCTTTTGTACAACATTGTATTTGTCCTATCCGACTTATCCATTCTGTTCAGTTTGTTTCGCCCAATATATCTGTCTTATCCTGCTTAGACAGGCTCAACAAGGATTTTCATTCCCTTCGAACCTTTGGAATAACTCTTCAACGGCTTAGTATGCCTAAAAAGGCTCAATAAGGCTTATTCCTACAAAGGGTTCTTATTCTCCTGTCACTTGCGCTGCTCTTCGCCATCGTCCCATTGCTTGCCTTGCAACATCTGCATTGTTTCTGTCTATCATTCCTGCCGTAGCATTATTCCATACGTCATTGAATGTATAGTAGCGTATGCTCAGATACAACCGATGGAGTTTCTTGCTGAAACAGCTGAGTTTGTCATTCAAAGCCCAAAGTGTCTTGCTTCGGTCTGCTCCTGTTATCATGTTCTCGTTACCTCCTTGCGATATGGCATCGTTCAGCAAGGTAAAGACTGATACCAATTCTGTAGCTGTCTCAATATACAGGTTATTCATTGACATACTCGCAACAATGCCTTGCGGATTATTGTTGATGGCTTTGCGCAACTTGCCCAAAGTGATGAAGATTCTCACTCCGTCATCATATAGATGGGTACAGGCTTTCAACGAAGAGGCGTAACCGCTGATGTCTTTCAAATAGCTGTTGTATTGTTTCTGCCATTTGTGCATTTGATTGAACTCGGCTGCAATGGTATTCTGTAATATGGCTGTTTTCTTCTGACCATTGATCTGACTGTCTATCTGCTTTTCCAACAGTTCATTACCCTCTGCCAGTGCCATCCATTCCAATGGATTTGATGCAGTTACCTGTGCCTTGCAATCCATCGCTATGCCAATCATCAACCCCAATGACAATATCAATATCTTCATTCTCATTTCTATCATCACTCCTTTCCGTGTATTATCAGTCTCATTTTCTACGTTTATCGCAATATCCATTTCCCAATACCGAGTTTCTCATACGCCAACTTTTTTTGTTTGTCGCCATATGTGTTTCCCGAGTAGTGTCCATAGTTTAAGAGCAACGAATGTTTTTATTCTGTTTATCGTCGTATCTGTTTTCCGAGTGGCACATCGTGCCACAGCTTTACATTCAGATAAAGCAGTCGAGAACTCGTTCTCGTAAGGCTTTAGATGGATGGAAAGCAAGTCGAAGACTCGGGAAACGGATACGAGGTTTATCTCGGTTTTTGTCTAAAGCCCACCAACCCCACGGCTTAGTCGGCTTAGAAAGGCCCAGCAAGGCTTATAGCACCACGCATCACCTCCTCATTCCTCCTGGTTTTCTTTCGTCTGGTACTCCCAATGGTTCGAATTCTCCTTCCAATGATTTGATATGCTCCTCACTTGGTTTGTCCAACAACACATCATTCCAATCTTTTGCCCACATGGGGATTGGCATGACTCTAACGTTGTCTGGATTTATACCTTGCTCTTTCGCAATTTGTTTGAATAGCTCCACAAATTCACGTCCTGCCTTATCGTTATCAAAGCATAGATAATGTTGAGCTTGCGGTGTGGCTTCCAACATTCCTTTTATCTGTCCTTTGGTTGGTGAACCGCCAGTAGATACGTATATGCCCTTACGGGATAGCTCGGGATTTTGCTTTATTGCCTCACGGTGTATCTGATAAAATGACATTGCATCATAGGCACTCTCAAACCATCCGACACCACCTACACGATCCAAAGGTTCGTTCTTCAAGTTGGCTATCCACAGACCTTCACTTCCATTGCTGCCCTCGGTCTTGCCTTTATATGTGCTGCTTCCATCCATTCTTGGACGACCGCGTTCTTCCAGTCCGACAATGGTGTTGTCTCCCGGTTTGGTCAACGGAAAAGCCAAATTGGTATATTTCAGTCCGTCGTTCCTGTGTTTGGTCACAAGAACAAAGTGCTTATTAAAGGCATACTGTGTATACAGATCTATACCTCTTGGCTTGAAGTAGAAATAGAATGGCTTTTGGGTGTTTCTATCTCCAGTGTCAAATTTCAACAAATCATAGTCTTTTAATGAAAATGGCTTACTTGCAGCTTTTGGTGCCAATATCGGGTTGTAGTGCTCTTGCACTGGATTGTTCAACAAGCGGTTGCATACCAAGTTTACCAATCTGTCCGTGGACATTCCTACTCGATATTCGTCAAATTTTTCTGGATGTTCCTTGATGAAGGAAATTACATTATACAGTTTCTGACGTGGTGGCTGAAAACAGCATTGACCGTTGGGTGTCACCAGAAATTTATCCCCATGCACACGCCTTCCGTCACTGTCTGTCCGCACATACGACGGATAGCGCAATCCATCTCGTTTATTCAGGTGATAACCTGAATAAACGAGCACGTCTTGTATGCGCAATCGCTGCAAGAAGTCATTGTATGTCAAATCTCCGTTCATTAATATCCTCGTCGTATTTCTGTTATTTCCTGATTCATCTGTGCTTCGAAATTTCTCGCTGCCACCTCATTGGGCATGTCTACTCCAGGCTTGAAGTAGGGGCGTGGGGGATGTCTTCCTTCCGTGCAATCTACATAGATTTCAGGATGGGGATGATGGCTCATTCCATGCGCAACTTCTGATGTTACTACGGCTCCTGCTGCCAAAGCTGCAAAGATTTTGGTTCCCAATCCAGTGCTGGCTTCAGGACGTGACTTCATGTCCACTTCCTTAAAGATGTTGGAAAAGAGCTTCATACGGTGATAGTCATCCACTGCCATAAACTTGTCATATTGTTTCTGGCTTATTTCATGACTGATGGATTCTCCGTTGATAATGGCTGTCATGCGGTATTTCACATCGCTCTTTTCTTGTTGCTTTGCTGATTGTCCCTGCTCTTTTGCTTGCTCGCTTGCTGCAACTGGTGCTTTTGTGTTCTGTATCTTTTCGACATAGATTTCGTCCACTTGCACCTCACGGCCGTTCTTTACTTCTCGGTACCAACCTTTACTTTCGTCCAATAGGTTCAGGTCTTGTCCGTTTACCGATGCGTCACCATGAATCTGTGGCTCTCGCTCCACAGTCAGTCCTTCGTCTGGTCCGGCTTCAACAACTGGTTGCTGTCGTTGCTCCATTTCTTGCTGCACTTCTGGACGCAATCCAATGTTGATGCGCTCTTTGCTGTTCAGCATATCCATGGTAACCTTGTCTGCAAAGTCATCTTTGATTACATTGTTCAGTATGTCCAGTCGTTTGCCTATTGGCATTTGCTTGATGGAGTTGTTGGTCAACGCCTTCAACTCGTCTTCTTTCAAGTCATACACCATGTCTACATTCGTGGCTTTTGACTGGATGGTAAGTGTTTTGCTCTGCTCATCAATAATGATACCATGCGATGAAAGACATTCCTGCCATTTCTCGTTGGAGAAATATACTGGGGATGTTATCAACTCCTTGTAGGGTTTGGCTGGTTCATTACTTCTTGGTCTGCTTACCACTGGTGTTACCACTGCTTGCAGATTTTGCAGTACATCTTGATTTACAACTGGCTGTTGTGCTTGTCCCTTATAATAGAACCCATAACCGCCTGATTGTAGTTCGCCTGGATTCATTCTTCTGTCCCAACGTTCTGACACCATTGGGGCTTGCGGATAGAAAAGTTGACCGCCAACTCTTCGGAGATGCCAGCCATCCTGCATTCTCGGTGTCCATCCCAAAAAGTGAGGAGGGTGCATACAATACCCTCCTGTTCGTCCATACTCACCAATTCCTACACGATACCCATGTAGTCCCATTACTACACGTCCGTTGGCATTACGGGCATGCACGAAGTTTTTAGGCAGATAAAAGTCATTGCCTACAACACTCGTGAAGGTATTATAGGCTGTCTTGTTGGCATAGCTGGTTCCCCAGTCTGTCAATGCAAGCATTTGCTTCTCGGTGAGCCTGTAGGTGAGCAACGGACTGTCATGTCCCTGCACTGCCAACTGATACCCATTGCCATCGGCAATGATGTGCGCTTGCATACCATTGCGCATAAGCAAATCACGCAACTCTGGGGATATGTCCATCTGCCTTGGATTCAATTGTTTTCTTATCGCCATTCTTTTCTCGTGTTTTTAGTGATACTTCTACGCATCCCCTCGCTCCAGTGCTTCTTCCAACAATTTGTCTTTATATGCTACAAACTGTCTCGCACTGTCCTCGCAGATGCACAATCCCTTGTTTAAGCAGTACTGTGTGTATTCTTCCTGCCATTCCTCTGAGTAATGGTTGACATAATCCAACCAACCATATTCTCCTTTCTGAACTTTTTCTACCAGTAATTCCTCTGGATAATATTTGTTCTTTGCCATTCTTCTTGTATAATTCTACTATTCTTTTTTAATGATGTCCAACTCTCGCAAGATGTCCCTCTCGTTTGCGTGACAACTCATTCCACAACTCTTCCGTATAATCATCCTCACTGACATAGTCCAGATTACCGTCATCGTCCATCACCCAACAGCCATAACATCCGAATGTGTATTTATCCCATTCTCTTTTGGTCTGCTCTTGCCATTTCCGATCATCACCTTGGCATAGTCTGATGCCTGTGCTTTCATTCAGGTCAATGCCAACTGTAACAGGGTCTTCGTCCATTACGAATGTAAGCGGTTCACCATGCTGGATGACTTTTACTTCTGCTGAACTCAGGTGCATTTCTCCTGACAGTACTTGCAGGTTGCGACCAATGACTGGTGTGGGGGCATACATCACTTGGTTGGTCTCTGCATCCAACTGCACGAATGCTTTGCTCTGTTTCCCGTCCATCATCATGTCTGCAAGGATGGCTTTTCCTGATAGCAACTGCTTCTGTTGTTCCTGATCATATTGCGCCAAAGGTGCTTGGCTCAGTACTGGATAGAACATTACGTCTACTTTACCATCTTCCATGCGTACAAAAGCGAAACGTGTTCGACTCTTGATAACATTCTCATTTTCATCCTCCACCTGTATGGGCAGTACAGGCGAACGTCTTCCCTGACCGATGTCTTCCAATACATGCATGGGCAGGTCTTCAATCATTTCTCGTGTCAATCCGTACTTGGCAAGTGTCTCATACGGCACTTCATGCTCTTCTATTCTTGCTTTCATATTTGATTGTATTTATTGATTTCCAACTGTGCAGCCTTTTGCCTTCAACGCAAATACACGCCACACATCAGCAAAATTATATTGGAATGCGGCCATTGCAAGAATATCGCTCATTCTTGGAGCTTATATTTATGCTAATTTATAATTCAAGTATGATAATCAATGAATAATCATACTTGATTCTTATTTGATGTTATATTTTCGTTCCTTCAATCTTCGCAGTTTTGCCTTTCCTTTTCCTAATACTACTTTTGTCTACATGAAAAAGTTTTTATTGGTCTTCATAACTGCTGTCGGACTCTCTGTTTCTACAACAGTTCATGCACAGTTCTACTCCGTAGATAATCATAATCGTCGTTACAAGGTTAAGGTCATAACACCACACACGAAAAAAGAGGCACCACTTTCTCGTGATACCTCTTCTATTAAGCTGCCATCAGTCATTGACTCTATGGCTACCAATGATTTTACAACCAATAAGCCTGTTACTGCAAGCTCACAAATCTCGTTTCCTCTTCAAAATATTTATATTACGTCACCATATGGCTACCGCAATGACCCATTCACTGCCAAGAGAAAGTTTCATAACGGTATTGACCTGCGTGCCAACTATGAACCTTGTTATGCCATACTTGATGGTATTGTAGAAGGCATCGGCAATGACAAACGTTCCGGCAATTTCATTACTCTTCGTCATGGTAACTATACCATCAGCTACTGCCATCTCTCGCACATCCTCGTTCCCAAAGGTGCATCTATCCAATCGGGTACTCCAATCGCCATTACTGGTTCCTCTGGTCGCTCCACAGCCCCACATCTTCATTTGTCCATAAAATACAAGCGTAAGTCCATAGATGCCAAGGTGTTATTGGACTATATCATCCAATACAAATAGCTCGAAATTTTGGTATCAGGGCGTAAATCGGCAGAAAAGATTTTGGTATTAGGGTGTAAATCTGCTAAAAAAATTTTGGTATTAGGCAGTATTTTGGCAAAATAAATTTTGGTATCAGGCTTTTTTCATGTAATTTTGTGGGCAAAAAGGGAATAATGGCAGATATAATATTCAAGCGTAAAATCTATTCCAAACTAAAGGAATGGAAAGAGACCTCTAAAGGCAAAACGGCATTGCTTTTAGAGGGAGCGAGGCGTATAGGAAAGTCTACTATTGTGGAAGAATTCGCTCAAAAGGAATATCGCTCATACATTTTGATAGACTTTAATGAAGCTTCGAAAGGAGTAAAGGGACTGTTTGATGATTTGATGGACATGGATTATATTTTTCTGTACTTGCAGAATATTTATAAGACCACATTGTATGAAAGAGAGTCTGTTATTATCTTTGATGAAGTGCAGCAATGTCCAAAGGCTCGCCAGGCAATCAAATATCTAATCAAAGATGGTAGATATGATTATATTGAAACTGGATCCCTTATTAGTATCCGAAAGAACACTAAGGATATCAGCATACCCAGTGAAGAATATCGACTTGAAATGTTCCCATTGGATTACGAAGAGTTTCGATGGGCAATGAATGATGATACAACTATGCCTCTGATGCGAAAGTTCTTTGAAAGAAAGATGTCATTAGGTGATAGCTTGAATCGTCAGAAAATGCGTGAATTGAGGTTGTATATGTTGATTGGAGGGATGCCACAGGCAATCAATGCCTATTTAGACACAAACAATTTGCAACATGTTGATATGGTGAAACGACAGATTATACAACTATATGCAGACGATTTCAGGAAAATAGACCCTACGGGGAAAATTTCAAAATTGTTTATGGCTATACCGTCTCAGTTGAGTCGTAATCTGTTACGTTACCAACCAACACCTGTAGTTGGAAAAATGGGGGCTGACAAAATCGACGAGATGATTCTTTGCTTGGAAGACAGTAAAACCGTAAACGTGGCTTATCATGCGGATGATCCCAATGTTGGAATGTCATTGACTGCTGATTATGGAAAATATAAGTTATATATAAGTGATACTGGATTGTTTGTGACATTGGCATTTTGGGATAAGGATTTTACGGAAAATATCATATACCAGAAACTGCTTAATGATAAATTATCTGCTAATCTGGGATATGTATATGAAAATTTGATTGCGCAAATGCTTCGTGCTTCAGGCAACAAACTGTTTTACTATACTTTTCCTAAAGATGATACCCATTCTTATGAAGTTGACTTTCTCTTGTCAAGAGGCAACAAACTTTGCCCTATTGAAGTAAAATCGTCCGGATATAAGACTCATGCGTCGTTAGATGCTTTCTGTCTTAAATATTCAGATAGAATAAGTCAGCCATATCTACTTTATACGAAGGATTTTCATAAAGACGGGAATGTATTGCTAATGCCAATTTATATGACTTCATTGCTATAAAATTCAAAGGCGAATGCCCAAGACTCTCCATCTTGCACATCCGCCTTTGCCTATACTCAATTTATGAAGCTACTTCTTCACTCCGTATATCTCATAATCCTTCTTTCGTCTTTCTACTATCGGAGGATTCTTCCCGTCATAGTACATATCAAACCATGTTGACGATTCTTTTGGTTTCATACTATCACTCAGCACAAAATGTTTGCCGTCCAATGACCGTTGCTGTATGTAATAATGGTATTTTCTATATGCCGTCTTGACAAATACCTCTCTTGATCCCAGGAAGCAAATGTCATCGTACATCCTAATCTCTGCTCTTCTGTAAGTTTCACCATTGTTTCTTCCACGTCTCATATACACTCCACCAATCTTCAAGAAATCCAGGAAACCAATGGTGACAAATTCTGGCTTACGGGTTAAGCAGGTCATATTCTCCAAATATACCCAGTATTCCTTGCCTTGCTCCGTAAAATGAAGCAGGGCGTTGTCCTGCAGCTCTGCAAACTCATACGTCTGTTCTGGCTTTTCCATTGGTTTGTACAGTTCTGTGCGTACAAGGTATTTGCCTTCTCTGTTCTGAACTATTCTTATACCGTATGCCTGAGGATATATCTTAGCATAACTGCCTAATGACTCCCATTTATCCAGCCAATGTCTTCGATAGTATACTTGGTAATTGTTTTTCGTGACGCAGGTGACTCTCAGATTGGCAGGTTCTTTATAGTCAGCTAACTGTGTTCTGCATCCGATGTAATCTATTTTTATTTCTGGTCTGAAAAACCTTATGTACTGTTTCTTTTCCTCTTCAAACTGCTTGACTTCTTCTTCCCATGTGTTTCTCTTTTCTACTAATTCTTCAGCTGTCATAGGATGTAACATGGTATCCCAAGCCTTGCGCCATGCCAAACCTCCTTGCTCGTCTTCCCAAATCGACAGGTCTTCTATTTTCTCCTTGAACATGTATAGTCTGTCTGGCTCTGATGGCTGCACAAAGAAATTGCGGAACCGCAGTCCTTCGTCTGTCCCATTGTCCAACGCATTCCGCAACACAAAACTGTTCTCGTCCATCTGACGTGTCTTTACTCTCGGATAGAGGCGCAGTTCGTCTGTAGTGGAGAACTCTAAAAAACCACGCTTCTCGATTCTCGGACGCTTGAAGTATCGCACACCATTACGCAAGTCCATCCATGGACGTTCTCTGTCTATCTTCCGTCGAGAATACAGCCTGGCTATTCCGTATGCTTTCAGTTCTACCTTATTATATTCACATGCCAGCACTTCCTTGCCGTCCTTATCCACAACACCAGACAGACCTTCCTTGTTGCTGACTATCTTGTAGCCGTATGCTTCCTTCAAGTCCATACGTTGTCCCTCATGTGTCATCACGGTAATTAACTCTGTTCGTGCGTCCGAAGTGATTCTCTCTTGTTCGTTGCAAATGGAATAGGCTATGTTATACAGCCCTTCCGCTTCTTCTGTCAGAATGCCTTTACCAGCGACACGTCCCTCAAACATGGCTTGCCAGTCTCTGTCATCTGACGGGAGTCCAAACAAACGGTACAGCCCGACATTGTCCAATATCAAGCAATACTTCTTGCCCTCAAACACACGCATGCCACGTCCTACTTGCTGCAGGTACTTTGCCAACGACAGTGTGGGTCTTGCCAACTGGATAAACTCTACATCGGGACAGTCAAAACCTTCACCAAACAAATCTACATTAACCAACACTTGTATGTTGGCTTTCTGTGCCAATGTCTTATCCCTCACGTCTGCCTTATAGTCTGCACTCAATGTTTCACCTAATAGCTTAGTAAGGCCCAGAGAGGCACAACAAGGCTTACCATAATAATCTCCTACACTTGTTTTCTTAAACCTTTCAATGATTGCCTTTCTTTCTTCAAGCGGTTTCTTGCTGCTTATCGCTACTGCATTTATGCCATGCTGTCTGTATGCTTCTGCGATATGTTCCGCATGGGCTATGTCTATGGCATAAGTGATGCCTTTCTTGTTTGCTGCATATCTCATCACCGTATCGCAAAGCCTCTCAATACTTGGCTGCACATTCATTTTCTCACTCATCTCTCTCAGCGAGAAGTCTCCGTCGGCACCTCGTTTCTTCAGCGAGTTCACCAAGCGCCAGTCCTCGCTGTCCTCTCTGATGGACATATAGTCATAAAGCGATAGCCACCCATCGGCTATAAACTTCTTTGCTGACCACGACTGCAGTAGTACGTCAAACAAATCGGTGAACCCTCGTTTGGTCAGTCGGCAGGGCGTGGCTGTCAGTCCCAGTTTCTTTGCTTCAGGATAAGCATCCATCACCTCCTTGTAGGTCTTCGCCACGGCATGATGCGCCTCGTCGATTACTATCAATGATGGAATTTCCTCCATTTCTTGATAGTGTCTCGACAGCCATTGTATCGACATTACTTTTATGCGGGAATCATCCAATAAAAGGGATAGAGCAGTGTCAGAAGTGGAGGAGCTATTCATCATGGTTTCAAGCGTTTCTCTTATCTGTTCTACCAATTCACTCCGATGTACCACAATCCACACACACGGATTTTTCACTTTTCCCTTTTCTCTTTTCACTACTTCTGCAAGAAGTATCGTTTTTCCCGTACCTGTCGGCATCTGCACCATCACGGATTGACACGACCGAAAAGCCGCCTCAATCCGTTCACTCATTTCTCTTTGATAGTCGTATAGCTGAATATCCTTCATATCAATATTTCCTCGGCAAATATGCTGATGGTATCTCTTTCATTTTTCGTGGATTCTTTCCCCATACGTCCTGCAACTTCAGATACCATTGTCTTCCTTTGTTGTACTCGCCCTCCACGTAGTACACTTTGTCTAGTTCTTCCTGCAATATCACATATTGTTCCATAAACAGGAACATTCTATTGTTCACGGCACATCCCCAATCGCGCAGCGGTATGCCGGCGAGTTTCTTGTTCTTATAGAAATAGTAGTTGTAACCTATCTTCAGCAGTTCTACAAATCCCATACGTTCCACCTGCGGACACTTGTCAAACTCTTGCATGGTATATAGGTTTACCCATGTTGTCTTCTTTTCTCCTTCAAACACTACCTCTGCTATATTGTCATCGGAGAGCTTTACCTTCTCCAGTCCTCTTAGGATGATGTGATTGTTGTTGTTGCTGATGGCATACTCGTTGCGCATGAAATGCTCACAGACGTATGCATCCTTGCTGTTGAACTCCTTTCCCTTGTTCTTGTTTACACCATAATAGACGTATGTCACCATATAGTACTCGCCATTCACTTCCTCCTGTATGCTGGCTTTCTGCTGCTTGCGCTTCTCGCCTGTTATGTAGGCTGGTTCTTCTACGGGTATTTCGGTCAACTGGTTGTCGTTGTTTTCACACGGATAGAAGTACTGCTTGACGATGCCTGTGGCACGTTCACTCCATGGATTTCTCCTGCCGACATACTCCATGCGCTCACTTCTTTCATGCAGCGCATAATAGCGTGTCACGCCATCCACCGTTCGGTATACCATTCTCCATCCCAAACGCACATCATTGGTGGTCTTGTAGATGCCTTGCTTTTCTATCGTTCGGATATAGATTCCATCACCAATATATCCACATTCCGTCTTGCGCAAGTTGCGTATCGTGTGGTACATATCTGCCAGTTCCTGCATCTGTGCCTGTACTCTGGGGGCGTCATGACGTGCTATCACTACCATGGTGTCGTTGTCCATGTCCATCCGTTCTCGCTTCTGACCGCTGTAGCATGCTCCAATGGTTTTCAAAGCAAAGTCTTTTGCCATATTTACCTCGCCCATGCCGCTCTGGTTGCCATGGAACATCGCTGTCCAGTTCCATTCCGTGGTGGGAAGTCCGAACAGTCGGTACAGTCCGACATTGTCCAGGATGATGCAGCATTCCTTGCTCTTCGCCACACGCAGACCACGTCCTACCATCTGTAGGTATTTCGCCAACGACAGTGTGGGTCTTGCCAACTGGATGAACTCTACATCGGGACAGTCGAAGCCTTCACCGAACAAGTCAACATTCACCAACACCTGAATATTGCCCATTTGTTCTGTTGCCGTACCTGCCTTATCTGTCTTGTCACCATTTTCCGTACCCAATGGTTTGTTATCATCATCAGACTTCCTCCACAACGGCTCAGAAAGGCTCAAAGAGGCATAGTTAGGCTTACTATCAATGCTTGTCCCCTTAAACTTCTCAATGATGCTCTTTCTTTCCGCCAACGGTGTCTTGCTGCTTATCGCCACGGCTTCTATTCCTTGCTCCCGATAATATGCTGCAATATGCTCTGCATGTTCTATATTGATGGCATATACGATACCTTTCTTTCCTGATGCAAAATCCTTTATGGTCTGATATAATCGTTCAATGGATGGCTTGCAGTCCAGCACATCCTGCATCTCTGCAATGCTATAGTCTCCATCGGTGGCTCGTTTTGACATTCTGTCAATCTTCTTCTGGTCTTCACTGCTCGGATTGAGCGACACATAATCGAAGTCTGACAGATAACCATCTTTGATAAAGTTGGAAATGGAGTGGGAAGTAAGCAGTACTTCAAACAAATCGGTAAAGCCCCGTTTGTTGAGTCTGCAAGGGGTGGCGGTCACTCCGAGTTTCTTTGCCTCTGGATAGGCATTCATCATCTCGGCATAGGTCTTTGCCAGAGCATGATGTGCCTCGTCTATCACGATGAGTGATGGTCTTTCCACCAGCTCTTGATAGTGTCTCGACAACCACTGTATAGAGAAAACTTCTATAACGTTCGATTTTTCTCTTTCTGCATCAAGAGAAGTGCCTAATCGTCTCTCAAGCGTTTCCTTTATCTGTTCTACCAATTCACGCCTATGCACCACAATCCACATACATGGATTCTTCACTCTTCGTTCTGCTCTCTTCACTACTTCCGAAATCAGAACGGTCTTTCCCGTACCAGTAGGCATCTGTACCATTACAGATTGGTGCGTCACAAACGCATCCTCTATCTGCCGTAACATATCCTTCTGGTATTCGTACAACTGTATTTCTTTTATCATTTGTGTCTTTTCCACAAATTATTATCTAGGCATTAAATCAATTTCATGCGCTTTATCTCTTCCATGTTTTCCTTGATAAACTCACTGACTTTCTTGCCGTTGTCCGGGTATATCACGGTTATTCGGATGCTCTCATCCAACGCCCCATACACCTCATCCATCAATTTATTGAATGGGCTATCCTTACATATATCCGGCAACCATAGTATCACGTCTCCACGCTTTACGGTTACATGATAGTCCTTTATCAGATAGTGTCCAACCAATTCCCTTATCTTCTTTTCTATTTCAACACTATTCATAATTTCTCATAGATATATTTGATTCATCCGATATTCAGAGTTTTGAGGGTATGAGACTTGCACTGTTTGCGCTGATGATTAGGAGTTGAAGATTGACATAAACCATACCCCAACAATTTTATAGCCGTATGTATTTTCCGAGTGATGTCCACAGTTTTTGCAAGCGCCAACGGTTTTTATTCTGTTTATCGCCGTATCTGTTTTCCAAGTGGCACATCGTGCCACAGCTTTGCATTCAGATAAAGCAGTCGAGAGTTCACTCTCGTAAGGCTTTATATGAATGAAAAGCAAGTCGAAGACTCGGAAAACAGATACGGGGTTTATCTCGGTTTTTGTCTAAATCCCATCCAATAGGGGGGTGTAATTTAAACTGTGTCAAGGCTTGTTCTTAACTTTCATTCCCACTCCCT
>CDZI01001608.1_pt1 | contig 48518 bp, 49 predicted proteins | sample 554811 | NCBI WGS metagenome assembly CDZI01 (sample SAMEA3182110, study PRJEB8094) | gut metagenome | biome: human; feature: gut; material: Stool; isolation source: human stools | place: Canada | collected 2013-04-23
CAGCTGGAGTACTGCGGACAAATCCCAGCTTATCCATTTTGAGGCTGTCAACGAATGCATCGAATAAACGTACAGGAGCATCTGTCTCCACATACTCGTCAATACAATCAGGGAAAAGAACCCTCTGACGTCTATCTTGACCTTTTTTATATGCCATATTTTAGTGATTTATTTACTACAAATATAAACAAAATAATTGAGTATCAAGAATATACAAAGTTAAACAACTATAATAAACAAGATAAAAGTTTACCCAAATAAGCTGTTCACTATCCTAATAGGTTTTCGGACGGCCTCCCCCGATTTAGTATACACGGCATATAGTCCATAGCCACTCAGAATCAAGAAAAATGGCACAGGATTACACATCCTAGCAATATAATATACTAATGGAACTTCTCCAACATATAGTAAACAGTTTAAGGATGCATCCCACTCTAAATGCTGAAATAAATGGAGAAAAAGCATCATTAGAATAGCAATGCCTTTAAAATAACTTGTATATTCTTTGCTCATTTTGACTTGTTTTTTATCATTTCTGAAAACAATGCAACATAATTGTTTATACCTTTTTCTTTGTCAAAATTATCTTGTGCGAAACTTCTGCATCTTTTTGAATAAGCAGATTTACCATTCTTGCGTATGGTTTTGATGGCTTTAATCATTTGCTCGTGATCGTTATTATCAATTACAAAACCGCAACCATTACCGCAAAGTTCAGGATTAGCAGTTGCATTATTGACAATAAGTGGAGTACCGCAGGCAAGAGCTTCGGCTGTAACTTTACCAAATGTCTCTTGAATAGAGAAGTTTAGGAAAACATCACCTAACGAGTAATAAGTTGCCAGCTCATCAGGAGAAGATACTGGTGGTACTGATATGACATTGTCTGGTAAAATAACACCATCAGGCATATATCCAACCATCAAGATTTTAACATCTGGAATCTTGTTTGCAATAGTAATAAAATGGTTCAATCCTTTGTAATCTGACCATTTTTGAGATACACCTAATACAATAAAATCATCCTTTTCTATACCAAGTTTCTTACGCAACTCTACAGTTTGCCGAGGATAAAAAATATCTAAGCTTATCCAATTATATATATGCTTAATAATTTTTGCATTAGCAAATACTGGACTTAGCCTCCCTTCATTAGCAATCCACTTGGACACTCCAATAACAGCCAAATTTTTCAACTTACCAAATCCACTTTTCTTCATACGGAAAATTCTTGTTGAATTATCGAAAAACAAGCTCGTGTTATATTTATGGAGTATTGGGCAATGATTGCACTCTGTCTGCCACTTGTCGCAACCGTCCTCTGTATAATAACAACAATGACCTGTATAACTCCAACAATCATGTAGTACGTCAATGGTTGGTATATTGTTTTTAGCAAGAAACTCACAGAGTTTAGGCACATTTATATAGTTAGCATGCAAATTTCTTAATATAACCACATCAGGCTGTATAGCTTTCAATTGTTTAAGCAACTTGTTTGTTGCAAAATGTGAGAAATAACCTTGAAGTCCTAGAATGCGAGAAAGAGCAGCATGAAGTTTATAATCTAGCTTTGATCCTATCAGAAAAACCTTATCTTCTGGTATACTTTTATTTGTACAAAACACATATGAATCTATGCCTCGATCTTTTAAAGCCAAATGCATCTCTTTTGTTGTACGACCAGTACTGCTGTATTCGTATACGGCATTTATTTGAATTATCTTCATTATGCTATTGTTTTATAAACCGCTTAATTGGTGACAAGATTACTCCCCTTTCATAGTCATTCATGGCTATAGTATATGATATTATGATATAGCAAAAACAGAAGAAAACACCTTTAACAAGAAATCCTGTCCAATTATCTAAAGAAATAAATGTATTTATAGCCCAACCTGCAACCAAACAAAGTATCATAGGAAAAGTAAGTTTTATAAATGTTTCCTTGAAAAAGAAAAAAATTTTAATTTTCATTTCTTTTTGAAATATGAAATCCATCCCTATTGTTCTTACAAAATATGCAATAAATACAGAAATACATATGCCAGTTGCGCCCAGAGACGGTGATAGAATTGCTGCGCCAATAAGATTTAATAATGCCATTATAATATAAATAATAGATAGATGTTTAACTTTATTTTCTGCAAAAATAGCTTCATTACCAATCATCTGAGGAAGATGAAATAAAGATGGTAGGATAATCAATACAGCACATAAATAACTATCTTTAAAACCATCTCCCACCCAAAGGTGTATAAAGTCCCGTCCGAAACAAATGACTCCTAAAACAATCCACCCAACGATGAAAATTTGGATACGTCCCATTTTTATCATCAGAGGTAGTATATTGCCATTTTTCTCTACGATAAGTCTTGAAACCTTAGGCAAGAACATGCCATTTAACGCATTAGCAAAAGTGTATGTGTACCCTTCTAATGTCATTGCAATACCTAAGATAGCGATTGAGGTAGCACCAGAAAAGGCACCAAGAATAGTAGGAGCCAAGTTGAAAATACATCGTTGAGCCAATGCAATAATTGTTACCCAACCTGAATATCCTGCAATCTCTTTAAGTTCGGCTTTATTAAAATAGTTCCAACTGATTTTTTGAGGTGTATAATGATGTATACACGAAAGTTTTATGAAAATAATGATTATACCTGCTAATGCATTTACTAATACTAAAGCATACAATCCATATCCCATTAACAAACAAACGGTCATTGCTCCAACAATAATCAGTTTGTGAAAGACATCACACAATTTCAATTGAAAAAAACACTCATGAGCTGTTAGAACTCCATTAACTGGAACAAAAGGAAATGAGATGACTGCATAAATTGCAGCCATAGAATACACAACTTTAAACTTTTCAATCTCATCAGGAGTAAGTTCTTTGTATATTTGGGGGATAAAGAAAAAAACACTTATAAGTATGATAAAAAGAATTATATCGATGATAATATAAAGTCTATATACTAGGCCAATACAATTATTAGCCTTGTCTTGTCTTCCTTCTGCAAGATATTTGGCTAAATAACGTGTAATAGCATTACTTAGTCCAAAGTCAAAGACAAAAAGAGTAATCACAGACAACGCTAGAGTATAAAGACCAAAGTTCTCTCTACCAATAGAGCTAATCATCCAAGGTGTATAAACTAGTCCTGATAGAATGTTGATTCCAATAGCAACATAAGACATTAATGCACCTAATTTAATTTGACGTGACGAAGACATATTGTTATATTTTAGATTCTTCAAATTTCATAAATCTTTTAAAGGCTCCCCAAACTCCTTTAAAATCCCCAACTTTAAGACGTTTGAAGGTTGAAATAATCTTTCCCGAAATGGGACTTTTTTTAGCAATCCTATCATAATAAGAAATATCACTAACAATATATTTGGGGTGCAAGATGGGGAAATCGATATCGTACGCAGGCATATGAAGTAACCTGTTAGCATGTCTTGACAATACATTTGGATCCGCATTAGCATGAGTAGAGTTTTCTGTAGCACCAATATTATTAATCATATTTTTGCTTGGAACGATTACTAATTGATGGTTTAACAATCGCTGGTAGGTATTTATAGTTTCCCAAAACGCTCTGCCCAAACTAATATGACGTATTAACTTCTTGTGCATTGATGTATAATCAGAGTCTATGATTTTCTCTAACATTTTCATTTCATATTCATTGCTTGCAAATGAGTAGGATTCATCCCATAAATCTGCAACACGCTTCCATGTAGCCCATCCCCATACAGAACCGCCTTGGGTGAAGAAATAATCGTAAGGGCAATAATCGGTTTTTTCTTCATTATTATAGCCACATATTCTGCTAATACGGGTGTCGTTTTCATATTTGTCAAGTAATTCTTTACAGAATGTATAGAAACTTTGAGTTGGCACACAGTCATCCTCCAAGATAATACATTTATCAACAATCGAAAAAGCCCATTTATGACTTAAGAAAGTAGAAGGGTCACACCCCAAATTCTGTGTTTGGTAGTTTCTATAAACTTCACAATCCCAATCTATATTTTCTACAATGTTCCTACAACGTTCAATACCTTTTAAATCATCAGGCCGGTCTTTGCGGGCACCATCTTGCCAAAGAAGTAGACGACGAGGACGTGCCTTGCGAACAGATTCAAATGTTTTTTTTAAAACATCATCTCTAACAAAAAAGATGATTAATACATTTGTGTCAATTAACCATGTATTCATATTAGCAATATTTGTTGTACAATTTATTCCATTCTACCAGTTGATAAGACCAAGTATATTGTTTTAATACATTGGAAATGTCAACAAAAGACCGTTCATTATTAAGCTCATTAATGATTGAAGCTGATAAGTTTTCAAAGTTTGCTAAGCGATAAGGAAGCCCCAATAACTCTAATTCCTTATACCTTAACCATTCTGCATTAATCACTTTCTGTCCACAAATTAGTGTCTCCTGTAGACTAGATGAATAAGCATCTGTAACTTGCATATGAATAAACAAATCTGTAGACTTGCGAAGATTGACAACCTCATCATCTGTTAAGTATGAATCATATATTTGATATTCAATTCCCAATTCATCTAATTTAGTCTTAACCTGTTGCATATAAGATTCAACTTTAGCATAGGTCATTGGAAGCAAAATAATAGTATTAGAAGGTAACTGTTTTTTTATTTTACTTAATGCTTCAATAATTTTGAGATGATTTTGAGCAGAAGAAGCATTGTAACCTACGACAATACAGAACTTGTCATTCGTTCCTAATAATTCTCTCTTACATTCTACTTTTGATTTCGTATCAGTTATTATTTTATCCAATACATCGGATCCAAAGCATAAAGGTATACATTTGGATTCTGGTATTGAAAATTTAATTTTTACATAATCTCCAAATTTTGAATTTGGCATCAAAGTAACATAATCAGCTTTATTTATAAGCCGTTTAGTAAACCATTGTTGTATATATCCAATTCTGTATATATCACTTCCCCATGGTGTTACGATAAGCTTTGCACCATATTTTTTTAGAACATTAAACAAGAAACCAGCTTGAATAGTTAAAAACTGAATGCTAATAAGTTTATAATTGCATGCAATCGAATTAAAAGCCCTTACTGTATCTAAATATTTAAAATATTTACACACTACAGGTAATTTATAAGCATAATTAGGAAAAGTTCTTCTGACTACAAATACTTGATTATAAAGTTCCTTGTTTTTACAAAGATCTTGACGCATGGAGACATCTAAAATGTCAATACAGTAATCAACGTTGATAGTTCGAAGCCCCTTAATAAATCTTGTCAGATGTTTATCATGACTATTACCAATAATTAAGACCTTCCTCATTTTATAACACCTTTATCATTTTTAAATATTCAGGCCATTCACCCATATCTTTCCATGCGTTTTCACTAACGGGAAAACATCCAACACGTCCTCCACGAGCTTTTACTTTCTCCATGAGGTGTGTAATGTGGAAAAATTCGCCTTCAGGTATCTCATCAATTAATTCTGGATTGAGAATATACACACCTGTATTAACCATATAAGTATGCTCAGGCTTCTCCTTCAAACTAACCATCAAGCCATTTTCTCCTGTCTCAATCACTCCATAAGGAATCTTAAAGCTTTTCACCATAGTTACAATAGTCATATCGTTATGGTTGTTAACATGATAATCATATACGTCGCGATAATCTTGCTCGTTTATACTATCACAATTGCTCACAAAGAATGGAGAGGTAATCTTTCCTTTCAAAAGTGAAACACTACCGATAGTTCCAAGAGGTTTGTTCTCCATGAAAAACTCGATGTCATATTTATGGTCAAGTTGTGAAAGGTAAAATTCCATAATATCAGCTTTATAGTTAACTGACATATAGAATTTCTTGCAACCGATACCTTCAAATTGATCCATAATAACTTCTAGGATTGTCTTGTCACCTATTGGCACTAGAGGCTTGGGAATCACGTTTGTTATAGGCTTCAAACGTGTTCCCTTACCACCAGCCATGATAACTACTGGCAGATTTATTTTCGGACGATTCTCTTCAACCTTTTCTGTAAATACATCGTGCCAGAATAACACATCAACAATCTCGCCATCAGCATTCAACACTGGCATGCAATCAATCAGTTCTTTAAACATAACCGATTTTATATGTTCCATAGTATCATTCTCCGAAGCATAAATTTTGTCCTTCACTAGAATAGTTGAAACAGGATCTGATAAATTCGTGTGACGGATGATGGCTCTCTGGATATCACCTATTGTTAAAATGCCATCGAACTTGTCCCCATCAAACACAAACACGAGTTTAGTACGGTGACCATCCATCTGCTTCAATGCCGAAATGACGGTATCATTGATGCTGATGATTTTATTTCTGATTTTCGATATGTTATTCATTTAATAAATTCTTACTGAATATTTAATTAAAGATCTTCAGGACGTACGCTTGAAGGGATATTTACTACGCGGTCGGCAAACCAAATAGTGTTTTCCAATCCATCGTTTTCACAACTTTCGAACATAGGCAAACGATTCATCAACTCCCATATTGGACGAGTCATTACACCATTATCATTGGTCTGAGTCAAGAAGTCAATTTGTGCCTCCTTATCTTTCAAGATGATAGCATTGAGCCAATAGTTAGAAACTGTATATGGAGAATCTACAAAGAACTCAATATCTGGTACATTTTTAAAGAACTCCTCATATTCAGCAGCAACCTTACGCTTACTTGCTACATACTTGTCAATGTTCTCCAACTGTGCACACCCCATAGCTGCATTGATATTTGGCATACGGTAGTTGAAACCTATATGGTCGTGACGGAACTCCCAACGATGTGGAATCTTAGCCTGTGTAGTGATATGCTTTGCGTATGCTCCCAACTCCTCGTCATTAAAGAGCATCATACCTCCGCCACCAGTAGTGATGGTCTTGTTACCATTGAAGCTAATCGCACCAATCTTACCAAATGTACCTGTATGCTGTCCTTTGAATGTAGAACCAATACTCTCTGCAGCATCCTCTACAAGTTCGATATGCCACTCTTTACAGATAGCTGCAATCTCATCAATACGGACCGGGTGACCGAATGAGTGCATTGGAACACAAGCTTTCACTCGACAACCGGTATTTTTGTTATAGCAAGCCAAGTCATCCTCTTCGAAAGCAAAATCTCTACTCTTTGGAAGTTCACCCTTACGAGAGTTCTTGCGTACCTCGGCATTCTTCTCAAGCCATGCCTTCAAAGAATCAGGAGAAAGTCCCATTGTTGAACGATCAACATCAATGAATACCGCGTGAGCTCCAATATAACTCAATGCATTGCAGGTAGCGATGAAAGTAAGAGCCTGAGTCAAAACCTCATCATCTTGCTTAACGCCAACAAGCAACAAGCTCATGTGAAGGGCATTGGTACCACTTACACATACCACAGCCTTCTTTGCACCTGTGTATTTTGCCATATCCTCCTCGAAGCGATCCACAAACTTACCTACGGATGAAACGAAGGTTGTGTCAATACACTCGTTGAGATATTTCTTTTCATTACCTGCAAAAACAGGAACAGCCAGTGGAGTAAACTCCTGGTTGCCATAAACTGACTTGATAAAGTCTATTGTTTTCTTAAAATCTGCCATTTTATTGAGAATTACATTTTTTGATCCAAGTTCTTACCTTTTTCCTCATGCTCGAAGTTAGGTATAAACTTCTTGATGGATGTCACGATTTCAGCCTTGGTGAAGTCTGGCTCTGCAAAGATGTTCTCCAACTCATCAAAGAACTGGTTAATTTCTGGCATCGGACGACGGGTTGTCTCCTCTACTACACCAAGTGCAGAGAAACGAGTCATGTTGATTTTCTCACCAGGAACATAGAATTCCTCGTAAGCTTTCTCGCCTGTGGTATCACTCTTGAAATAAACTACAGGATAGTTATCACTATCATAATCCATATCTGCAGCATACTTCTTTGCATCAGGATCATTCTTGCACTCTACCTTCTTGAAACCCTCTGCTTTAACGAAGTCATCGCAGATAGACGAGAAAGTAAGCATTTGTTCTTCACCCAATTTAGGAAAGAAAACTTCACCACCATTTCCGAGAATACAAGCCAACATACAAATCTGCCCAGACTCCTCAGGAGATACAAAGTATCGCTTCACATCAGATGGTGCTGCTAATGGCTGCTTCTTCTGCAAACGATGAATCCATCCATCTGGCAAAGAACCATTGGAGAAAGCTACATTAGCAAAACGAGCTGTTGTTACCTTAAAGTGTTCATTATATGCCATCACCAGGTCTTCCATAATACGCTTGCTGGCACCCATGATATTAACCGGGTTAGCAGCCTTATCTGTAGAAACGCAGAAGAAATGTTTAGGAGGATAAACGCAAAGCAAATCCATCAATTTCTTAGCCTTAATGTCGTTGTTCTCGATAAGAGCCTGTACACTATACTTGTCCTTCTCAGAACGAACATGTTTGTGAGCGGAGAAGTTTGCCACAATGTCAAAACCTTTCTCTTCACGGAAAATTCTTTCAAAGATTGGGTCTGCAAAGTTAAGGGTGTAGCAACGGAACTCATCTGGTACGAAAAGACCTTCTGTGCTTCGTACATCACGAACCAATTCTGCCAATCCATTCTCATTCAAATCAACCACTACTACACTTTTGGGCTCAAAGCGCAAAACAGCTTTGATGAATGATGAACCGATGGAACCAGCACCACCAATTACACATATCTTCTTACCCTTGATTTCAGTAGTAAGTATGTTTTTATTTGCTTGAATGTCAGCCTCAAACATTGAGACTGTACGATTGGTAACATAGTCACCAATAAATTTACTGAGGTTAAACATTTTTTTTAATTCTTATGTTTATTTTCTTGTCTGAAATAAAATATACTAATGGAACAATCATAAATATAATCCAACATGCTTCTGTCGATTCTGAAGGATTTAAGATAGAGAATAGAAAAAAATATAGTACAATAGCTATATAATTCTTATTCTTACCTGAATATTCTTGAAAAAGAGGCTTAATCACAGACCAATATGTTGAATAGTATGATATTAATCCTATAATGCCTGTAGAACAGGCTACTCCTAAAAATGTAGAATGTGACTCATGGTATATATTTACATTTGTAAAATTATTAAGAATGTCATTACCCCATAATGGACTTTCTAAAAATAGTTTTAACGCTTTGATTTGGTTTAAACTTCTTTCTCCTGAAGCTTCTGAAACATTACCTCCACTTATTGCTAAATTCATGCGTACAAGTTTATCACCAATAGTTGTTCCGTTATATAATTGTGCTAACAATTGCATGCATAATGGTGCTAAAATTATCAGCATGAATCCAATCACAAATAATCGGATTTTATGCTTTTGTCCATAATCGGAATAGTATATTGATAGAATTGTACAAAATATTGTAAGTAATAGGAGTGTAGTAAATTGAGCATTCAATACAAAATATGAAAAATAACCAATTATGGCATATAATAAAAACGTATATTTTGTATTAAATTTATGTTTGACTAAAATTGTAAAAAGCATTACAACAACAGCACCACAACCATATGCAATACCATATCCGCCTATATTTGCCATTACATATTTAAGTCTAAGACTATCTTCCATTGTACTTGCAGTAAGTTCTCGCATAATATCAGTTGACTCTGAAAATGCTCCTATAGTATTATTCATTACATATAACAACAGGGATAAAGAAAACAAAGCTATAGTGTACAATTCAATTTTATTATCTCGTTTGATAATGTTATGGCATAATACCCCCGGAAAAAGCATACACCAAGATGTTAATAAAGGGTGAAGAAAACCCATCTTAAAATCCCAATTTCTTGCTACTAGAAACATAAGTAGCATATATGGAAATAGATTTGCAACTATATTTTTAATCGGTTTTACGTTCTCCTTTTTGTAAATAAAAATTGCATAGAATACCAAAGTAATAATTGCTAAATTTGTATAGTCAAAATAAATTCTTACGGATGGTAATATATATATAGCAGAAAATGCCAATACAATAACAATATAGCTAATTGATAAGCCTTTTTTCATATAAAATATATTTATTAATGGTCTAATACTTCGTATTTCGAGTGTTTGCTTTTAAACTCTGGAACAATTTCCTTCATTTTCCCTACAATTTTCATGTCGTCGTGTGTAAAAGTAAGTAGAAGAAGATCATCTTCATTTTTCTTCGCTACATCATAATCATAACTACGTACTTCAGCAATCATAATTTTGGGATGATGGGTTGGTTTCGTATTCTCTTGGGTAGCGAGGAGTTCCTCATAAAGTTTCTCACCATCACGAAGACCGGTAAACATGATCTTCACATCCTTAGCTCCAGAGAGAGAAATCATACGTTTGGCAAGGTCAACAATCTTAACTGGTTTACCCATATCAAAGACGAAGATTTCACCTCCCTTTCCCATTGTACCAGCTTCAAGCACCAACTTACATGCTTCTGGAATAAGCATGAAGTAGCGTATTATTTCAGGATGTGTTACCGTTATCGGACCACCTTTACGTATCTGCTTTTTGAACAACGGAATAACAGAACCATTAGAACCGAGAACATTGCCAAATCGGGTAGTAACGAACTGGGTCTCACCTTTTACCTTACCATCAAGGATAGCTTGATTAAGACTTTGACAATAAATCTCACAGATACGTTTGCTGCAACCCATGACATTGGTAGGGTTTACCGCCTTATCTGTAGAAATCATAACAAACTTCTTAGTGCCACACTTTACTGCAAGGTCAGCAATAATACGTGTACCTACAATATTGTTACGAACGGCTTGAATAGGATTGTCTTCCATCATTGGAACGTGCTTGTAGGCTGCAGCATGGAAGACGTACTCAGGACGATGTTCGGTGAATAGTTTTTCCATGTGATCTTTGTCTGCTATAGAGGCTACCACAGTTTCGTTTTTAACATCAGGAAACTTGCGTGCCATCATAAGACGAATATCATGCATTGGGGTCTCCGCCTGATCTACAAGAATCATTTCTGCAGGATGGTAAGGGGCTATCTGACGCACCATTTCTGAACCAATAGAACCTGCAGCACCTGTGATAAGCACTCGACGACCTGTGAGCATAGATCCGATAGCATCCATATCGACCTCAATTTTATCACGGGGTAAAAGGTCTTCAATTTCCACCTCACGAAGTTGTTGATGAGTAAGTTCAGATTTGCCATCCCATTCCTCTGCTTCCACAGGTAATATCATAATTTTAATATTGGCAGTTGTGAGAGCATCAATGAGTGTGTTGCGAGTAATAAAATGTTCTGTCTGTAGAGGTGAGACAAGAAGAGTTGTAACATTGTATTTCTTCATTGTTTCTACCACGGAATCGTCATCGTAATGTACTTGTTCCCCCAAAAGCCAAGACCCATTGAGCGATCGATCGGTGGATATAAAACCACGAAGACGGTAGCGTTGCGGATTTTCGTTCTTTAAGCTCTTCGCAAGAGCAATGCCTCCACTCATACAGCCGTAAATAAAGACTTTTTGGATGCTGCTATTACCACGATAGGTGTCATGCATTGATTTGACAATCACTCGTCCACCCCACATAAGCATTGTAGCAACAATGAAAAGCATGACAGCACCATCAAAGCGTAAGATTAGCACATAATCTGTAAGACCAGCATAAACTTGTAGCTGATGCAGTGCACATGTTCCAATACCAGCCAAAGCTGTACTATAAGCAACACGATGAAGGTCAACAAAACTGGAGTAGCGCATTACGCCATGATAGGTGTGAAAGTAGAAAAACGATGCAATATAAACTATTAGACACAAACAAAGTCCAAGGCTTACTTGCCAAAAATGCAGTGCAAGTTCCATACCTCCAAATTGGAAATAATATACAAAAAGTCCCGAAATATAGACTACCAAGCTGTCCATGGCGAGTATACACCAATAAGGCAATGCCTTGCGCGAAAAATACCAGTTGCTGATTTTGCGTAAAAGTTGAGTCATATTGATTTATCGAAAATGAGTCATATTGAATTATTAATAATTTACTATAATAATGCTTTTAAGGAACGTGCGGTTGTATCGAACAACAACACCAAAGTGTTCACCTTTGCGCACGTTCAATTTTACTTAATAGATTACTCTATAACATTACTGAACAAAGTTACCTTCACCAGAAAGTTCTTTTTGAATGTATTCAAGTGCGGCTATCTTTGCTTTTGTATCTTCTACATTGAGGAGACGAGTATTATTCGAGTTGAATTCTGTGAGCACATTACGCTCTGTCTCGCCTTCCTTAAAGTATTTATCATAATTAAGACCACGATTATCTGCAGGAACACGATAGAAGTCACCCATATCCTCTGCTTTAGCACACTCCTCATTGGTGAGAAGGGTCTCGTACATCTTCTCACCATGACGGATACCTATCACCTTGATGTCCTCTTTCTTTCCTCCAAAAAGCTCACAAACAGCCTCTGCTTGAGTTTTGATAGTACAAGCAGGTGCTTTCTGTACAAAAATATCACCATTCTGACCATGCTCAAAGGCGAAAAGTACAAGGTCTACAGCTTCTTCTAGAGACATGATAAAACGAGTCATTGAAGGCTCAGTGAGAGTGATAGAGTTTCCATTACGGATTTGTTCAATCCACAGGGGAATAACAGAACCACGTGAACACATTACGTTGCCATAGCGTGTGCAGCAAATCTTTGTCTTGCCAGAGTAACGACTCTTTGCTACAGCTATCTTTTCCTCAATTGCTTTAGTGATACCCATAGCATTGATTGGGTATGCTGCCTTGTCGGTAGAAAGGCAAATAACAGCTCCAACACCAGCTTCGATGGCGGCAGTGAGTACATTATCAGTACCGATAACATTAGTTTTTACTGCTTCCATAGGGAAGAACTCACATGATGGAACCTGCTTCAACGCTGCTGCATGGAAAATATAATCTACACCAGGCATAGCATTCTTACAAGACTGAAGGTTACGTACATCACCGATAAAGAACTTGATTTTATTTGCGTATTCAGGATATTTTGCCTGATACTCATGACGCATATCGTCTTGTTTCTTCTCATCACGAGAGAAAATTCGGATTTCTGCAATATCAGTCTTCAAGAATCTGTTAAGTACTGCGTTACCAAAAGAACCGGTACCACCGGTAATCATTAGGGTTTTACCTGCAAAAATTGACATATTTGTATCTGTTTTTAAATTTTTATTCCTTTACTACCTTATCAAAAAAAGTATCTGGTCTTTCAGGATTGAATATCTCATTACAATACATGACTGTAACAAGATCTTGAGTATCGGAGAGATTGATAATATTGTGAGTATAACCAGGAAGCATTATTACGCTCTGAATTTTATCACCACTAACTTCATACTCAATAATCTCTGCATTTGGATTATTCTCATTACGAAGTTGAATAAGTCCATGACCACTTACTACGATAAACTGTTCCCACTTTGTGTTATGCCAATGCTCACCTTTTGTGATACCAGGCTTTGAGATATTGATACTTACTTGTCCACAGTTAAGGGTGTGAACGAGTTCTGTGAACGAACCTCTATTATCAACGTTCATCTTAAGGTCAAAGATTGCCTTGTCCTTGGGAAGATAACTGAGATATGTACTATAGAGACGTTTTGCAAAACTATCAGCAGGAATCTCAGGAATCATTAAGGTCTCTGGCATGTCACGAAACTGGTGAAGAAGCTCGACGATATAACCAAGTTTTACATGATGAGTGACAGGAGCTGCACAATAACGGCCATCTGGCGTTAGGATAGTCTCTACACCATCAAACTCACAATAATGCTCTTCACCTTTCAATGCGCAAATCATTTCCTCAACTAAATCATCGATATAGAGAAGTTCCATGTTAACGTTGGGATCATTGACTGTGATAGGAAGGTCGTTAGCAATATTGTTACAGAAGGTGGCTACAGCCGAATTGTAGTTAGGACGACACCATTTGCCATAGAGATTGGGAAAACGATAAACAAGTACTTTAGCACCTGTCTCTTCACTATATTGAAACATGAGTTCTTCACCAGCCTTCTTGCTTTTTCCGTACTCACTTGTACCAAAACGTCCTGCAAGAGTGGCTTGGATAGAACTACTAATCATTACCGGACAGTTATTCTTGTGCTTCTTTAAGTTGTTTAAGAGTACTGTGGCAAAGCCGAAATTGCCTTCCATGAACTCTTTAGGATTTTGTGGACGATTAACACCTGCAAGGTTAAATACAAAATCACATTCCCTACACCAAGAATCAAGTTGATCTGGCGTAGAATTTAGATCATACTCAAAAACTTCTTCAATGACAAGATCGCCATAGCACTTAGCTTTGCCTGTCCTTATATTATTTAGCTGAGCGCAAAGGTTTTTACCTACGAAGCCCTTTGCACCTGTTACTAGAATTTTCATAATTTTCCTTTCTTAGAATTTTCTCCAAACCATCTTGTTTACCACCCCTACATAAGACTGAATAATCTTGACAACCTTTGTGGAAACATTTTCGTCAGTATAGTTTGGTACAGGAGTTCCATAATCACCATTCTTTACGAGTTCTACTGCGGTATCAACAGACTGAAGAAGACCATTGGTATCAATGCCAGAAAGTATGAAACCTGCCTTGTCAAGTGACTCGGGGCGTTCTGTTGATGTACGAATACATACAGCAGGGAATGGATGGCCTACACTAGTAAAGAAACTGCTTTCCTCTGGAAGAGTACCTGAATCTGAAACGACAGCAAATGCATTCATTTGGAGGCAGTTATAATCGTGAAAACCAAGAGGCTGCTGAACCTGTACGCGAGAATCAAGTTGGAAACCTGATTGTTGCAGACGATTACGTGAACGGGGATGGCAACTATATAGGATGGGCATGTCGTACTTCTGTGCCATAGCGTTGATTGCATTAAAGAGAGAAAGGAAATTCTTCTCGGTGTCAATATTTTCTTCGCGATGGGCAGAAAGGAGGATGTATCGTCCCTTCTCAAGACCAAGGCGTTTGTGAATATCACTGGCCTCGATTTCTGCTAGGTTCTGATGAAGCACTTCTGCCATAGGTGAACCAGTGACATAAGTTCGTTCAGGAGGAAGACCGCATTCTGCCAAATAACGACGAGCATGTTCAGAATAAGCAAGATTTACATCAGAAATGATGTCCACGATACGGCGGTTTGTCTCCTCAGGTAAACATTCGTCCTTGCAACGATTACCTGCTTCCATATGGAAGATAGGAATATGTAGACGTTTAGCACCTATGACACTTAGGCAACTATTGGTATCACCTAAAACGAGAACAGCATCAGGCTTAGTTGCTACCATTAGTTTATAGCTGGCATTTATGATATTACCACAAGTCGCTCCTAAGTCATCCCCTACGGCATCCATATACACCTCAGGATCTTTAAGTTTTAAATCTTTAAAGAATACTCCATTAAGGTTATAGTCATAGTTCTGACCAGTATGGGCAAGGATGACATCAAAAAATTGACGTGTCTTATTTATAACGGCAGCAAGTCGGATTATCTCTGGACGTGTACCAACGATAATGAGCAACTTCAGTTTGCCGTTATTTTGGAAACTAACGTTTGAATAGTCTGTTCTAAGTTCCATATTATTTATAAATTCTATTTAGTCTTCATTATTAATTAATCCCTTCTAAAAATATCACGTGTATAAACTTTCTCTTCTACATCTTTCAAGCAATCGTCAAAGCGGTTGGCAATGATAGCTTTACTCTGTGCCTTGAATTCATCGAGATTATTGATTACTTTGCTGCCGAAGAATGTAGTTCCATCTTCAAGAGTTGGTTCATAAATGATAACTTCTGCACCTTTAGCCTTGATACGCTTCATGATGCCTTGAATGGCAGACTGACGGAAATTGTCACTATTTGACTTCATAGTCAAGCGGTATACACCGATTACACAATTGTTAGGTTCTGCTCCGTATTGATTATTACTTGAATAGTCATACCAACCAGCCTTACGCAATACGGCATCTGCAATATAGTCCTTACGGGTTTTGTTTGACTCAACAATGGCAGACATCATATTCTGTGGGACATCCTGATAGTTTGCGAGAAGCTGTTTGGTGTCTTTCGGCAAGCAATAGCCACCATAGCCGAATGATGGATTGTTGTAGTGTGTGCCAATACGGGGATCAAGACCTACTCCTTCAATGATGGCTTTTGAGTCGAGACCTTTCACTTCTGCGTAAGTATCAAGTTCGTTAAAGTAGCTGACGCGAAGGGCAAGGTAAGTATTGGCGAAAAGTTTTACAGCCTCTGCTTCCTTCATGCCCATAAAGAGGGTGTCGATGTTTTCTTTGATGGCACCTTCCTGCAAAAGTGCAGCAAAAGTCTTAGCTGCTTCAATCAACATATCAACATCTGTTACAGATTCGATAGCCTTGTTCTCAGCCTCAAACTCAGGCTTGTTGATAATTTTAGGGTAACCAACAATGATACGACTGGGATAGAGGTTGTCGTAAAGTGCCTTGCTCTCACGAAGGAATTCAGGAGAAAAAAGAAGATTGAACTTCTTGACACCTTTCTGCGCATACTTCAAATAGAGGTTACGTGTATAGCCAACAGGAATGGTTGACTTGATGACCATAATGGCATCGGGATTTACTTCCAATACAAGGTCGATGACTTCCTCTACATGGGTAGTGTCGAAGTAGTTCTTAACAGGGTCATAGTTGGTAGGAGCTGCGATAACCACGAAGTCGGCATCAGCATAAGCAGACTTGCCGTCAAGTGTAGCTACAAGGTTCAAAGGCTTTTCAGCCAAATACTTTTCGATATAATCATCTTGGATAGGTGAAATCTTATTGTTTAGTTTTTCCACCTTTTCAGGAATTACGTCTACTGCTGTTACATGATGATGTTGAGATAGCAATGTAGCTATACTCAGTCCCACGTAGCCAGTACCGGCTACAGCGACTTTGATGTCTTTAAAATCACGCATATATTATTTGAGTTTAATATTTTATCCAAGATAGTTGGTTGTACAACTATTGTAGTTCTGATAGAGGACTTTTAAAATATAGTAAGCACTCTGAAGCCTATCCATTGACTTCTTCCTTACAATTTAAAAACGAAAGGAGTTCAATCAAGTGGAACAATTACTGGTTGTTCTTAACGGGGGAGGTCGTTGCAAACATTTTCCTCCCCTGATGCCAAAGTATCAATTGAAGCTTTCACTCCATACCTAAGTAGTTGTGTCATGCCATGACCAACGTAAGGACTACTAACCACTTAACAAGATTAGTCAGTGCCTTCAAAAACTCAGAATCGATTTCAATTTTCATGTCATCAGATTTAAATGTTAAAAAATCAGTGACACCTGATTGAACTCTTGTACAAAATCTACAAGTTTACAACACTTTAGACTTGAATTTCATTGACATTACAAGTCTGGCTAATGTCTGTTACCTACCATATAATCTACAGGTCATTGACTATTTTGTCTTAGTCTTTATACCATCTACTTGCCAAGTCTTGGTGGTAACCATGTGACTCCAAATTGTTTTTTGCTGCTTCCATATCTTCTTCTGCGCCTCCATCACGTGTATAAGAGGTGCTTACACAACCACCATTCTCAATGGTGGAAATGTCTTCAGTACTGTCATAATCACACACATAATGCTTTTCCTTTCTTATGCATTTTACTTGATAATATGTTGCTCCTTGAGATAATATTCTTATGGGGCGCATGGGCAGGTATGGGCAATGTAACTATGCTCAGTCCCACGTAGCCTGTTCCGGCTACAGCGACTTTAATGTCTTTAAAATCACGCATATTTTTGTTTGATTTAGTTTTCTCAATCTTAAATTATCTTGCTCACACTCACCCCATCAATAGCTCTCTGATAGATTTCTTTTACCATTCCCATTGACGGAACAACAGATAGGTTGCAACGAGTAGCAATTCTTTTAAAGGCTCTCATCACATTCTGTCGCACCCTTTTCACCTCGCAATCCGCCATTTGCATATCTGTTGATTTGATGAAAGGGAATAAGAATTCTGAATCAGAGGGGTAGCGGTCTGCGATTTCCTGCATGGCTGCATCCCATTGTACGGTTATACGTGGCAATCCTGGTATTTGTGAGATGTATGTTAATGTGAATCCTTTGATGTCGGTTTTCTTGATGTTTGCCAAATCTGTAAAACTGATGCCTCTGCCGTAGATGCAAAAGAAGAACATATCACGGGCAAAAGTTTGTGGTATGGAATCAGACAGGTCGGCATAACGCATTCTACGTAATTCATCAACTGACAGCAATTCACGTTCTTTTTTGGCTGGCAAAGCAACTCTTACGCCTTTCAGTAATTTAAGTTTTGGAACAATTCCTTCTTTTACTGCAATATTATATACCGAACTGATTTGGTATAGATAGAGTCGAGTCGTTGATTGTTTACGCCCTTTGGTATTCAACCATTCATCGAATTTTACCATAAGTTCTGGAGTCAATTCGTTTAATGACAATTCCTCTTTACCCAAGAAGTTGACAAAGCAACGGAGTGCCATCTCACGATTGTGAGCAGCCTCAAAGTGACCTTCTTCTTTGTCTTTTTCTATTTTTCGACGAGAATATGCGAAGAAATCGGTTCCCATTTTTACTTCTCTACGATGACTAATAAAAACTATTCAAACAGATAGCCGTAGTTGTTTTGCAACGCCTCAAATTCTGTTTCGCAGCGATTATGCAGTTCTTTGTCGCTGTCCTTGAATATCTTTATAGCTTTCTCTATCTCTTCCTTTACGGTTCTTCCAGCTTCAAAGATGGGTCTCAGTTCGTCCTTGAAATAGTCGATGAAAGGAGCATAGTAGTAGCCTATCTCTTCTATCATAAAATAGAAGGTGTCATAGGCATCTTTCAGATCCAATTTCTTGTCTCTTACATCTGCAAGAGTTTGAAGACGGAGTATTTCTATATTTTCTACTTGGGCCGACACCTCTTGGGTGGTCTTCACTTGATGAAAGTATCGATCGATAAAGGCGTTGCGCTCATGCAGGTTGCGCTTGTAGAACAACTCGCGCTCTTTTTTGTCTGCCTCGTTCTTATTTACTTCTTCGAACCGTTCGGCATGTACACCTGACAAGGCTACTGCCATTCCACCGACATCCATGACAAGCTTGCGGTCTCGGGCTATGCGGATTACATAACCTTCGAGCCCGGCATATTCACCAGTCACAATGCGAAGTAGGGTACGGTTCTTGGAATAATAGACAAAAGGACGAAGAAGGAAACGGAGTCGTTCTGGCTCGGTTTCTGCCACACGCATAAATGGTTCCATTTGGTTGCAAGGGATAGTGGCAACCTTTCCTGTACTACAATTTTTACAGAGTTTGTATGGTTTTATGTTTTTATCTAAGTAGTCCTGTAATATTTCTGGGTTACCTTGCAAGAATATCAGTCCACTTACCGAAGGGGTTTCCACTTCGCGCATTCCGCCTCTGTTCCTATGACGGGGAACATATTTTATTGTCTTATGCACAAAATGGGTTACTCCATCTTTCTTTAGCTGTTCTTCTATCGACTTTACTTTTTGATTGTGTACAAAAAGATAACTCCATGACGTGCAGTTATCTTTATCGTCATTACTTGGAACCACTTCGGGAATGGATTCGTTTTCTTTCTCAGTCTCAGTTTCCTTGCTCGCTTGCGAACACTTCTTTATCGCTGAACCAGTCATTTCGTCTGGCTCAGAAACGTGTGTGCCCTCTGGAAATCCTTTGCTTTCAGTTGTCTGAAAACTCTTTATTTCGTCGACTGTAGACTGAGAAACCGTGCAATCCTGCTCCATAACCTCTCCGCTACTTTATGTCACTGTTGGCTGTCATCACCTGGGATGACGATGCCAATTTTACAATAACATTGTTCATAAATTCATACTATCTGTGTGTATGTTTGTCCAGTTATGGGATTCAATGTTTTACAAATCAAATGTGCTGATTGTGCCGCATTTTCACTTCATAGTGGCTTTGTGTCTCTATCCGTTCATCCGTATTTTGTACGTCAAAATACGGAACGTGCTGCAAAGGTACATTTTTTCTTGCATTTATTATCATCTTCTCCCGAAAATCTTCCGCCATTTTGCGATTTTACGTAGAAATGTTTAATAAATCTACCATATCAGCACCATAAAACGCCTTGATTTTCAGTCCAAATTCGGTTCATCCGTATTTTGACGTACAAAATACGGATGAGAGACATTCATTTGTTAAACATTTTTCTTGCTTATTTTCCGTATTATTTTCTTGTTTGCCTCGTTGATTTTCGACACATCAATGGAGTTCAGATACACTTGCGTTGTCTTTATGGAGTTATGCCCCATGCCCTCGCTGATTATTGGAATGGGTATGTCCATGTCTCTCGCTATGCTTGCCCATGTATGACGTGCGGTATATGTGGTGAGTGGCATTTTCAACCCTGTCATTTCACCTATCTTCTTCAAATTGTAGTTGATGTTCTCCAACATACGATGATATTGTTTTTGTTCGGTTCCGTCATCTTGCTGAATAATAGGAAGAAGATAGGGACTGGCGGAATTTATGTGTGCGTATCGGTCGATTATTTCTTGCGCCTCTTTTACCCATTCCACCGTTAGATATTGGTTGGTCTTCTTGCGGCTATAAGCCAACATTTTATTTTTCAAGTCCTTCTTCCGCAGATAGGCGATGTCGACGAACGGCATTCCTCGCATATAGAAACTGAACATAAACACGTCACGGGCAAAGGCTATAGACGAACCTTCGGGCAATTGCAGCGTGGCTATGGCTCTCATCTCTTTTTCGCTGATGGCTCGTTTGGTGGTTTTGACGTATGACAGACGCACATGACTGAACAGATTGCTGTCTATCCTCACTCCTTCATCGGTTGCCTTATATAATAAGGTGCATAGTGTACGCAGATAGCAGCTTATACTGTTCTGCTTCAATCTTCTGTCTTTTAGCCATGCCTCATAACACTCCATCATATCTGGAGTGAGTTCGTCAAAGGTCAAGTCCTTGCCTTCACGAAACTCTTTGAACCGCCGATAGGCATTAGTGTATGTCATGGCTGTCCCTTGCCGTTTCATCTGCTCTTTCTTCGTTACCTGTTCTTGTAGAAACATAAAGACGGTCTTTTGGGTCTTGGTTTTATTGAATGCATCGCACAGTTCATTTATAGTGACATTCTTATGCTGGTTTCCCATTTCCACGATAATGCTGTCCCATTGCTTCAACTCCCAATTTATTTGGCTCTGCATCTTTTCTAATTCTGCTTTTCGTTCGCTGTTTGGCGGAATCAGCACTTCGCCTGCCTTTTCGTCCCATTCACATGGGTATACATGATACCCAGTGCTTATCCACTTCACTTTTCGCTTGTGTATCACCTGATAATACAGCGTTCCCTCTGTCTCGGGTACTGACGACGGACGGAATTTCAATTTTATTGTTGCCATTAAATGTTTGTTTTTACGGGTTATTACTACCTATAAATAAGGTCTTGTCCTAACTATATTGTCGGAACAAGACCTTATTTATGTTTTCGAGTGACACACTGTTTCGCAAACCCCAACGGTTTTTATTCTGTTTATCGCCGTATTTGTTTTCCAAGTCGAAGACTCGGAAAACGGATGCGGTGTTTTTATCGGTTTTTGTCTACTTCCACCTACTGGCTTAGTCGGTTTCTGTCTAAAGCCCACCCTGCAGCACCCAACCATATTCAAGGTTCATACAACAGCCTAAGCTCAGTATTCCGTCTTCTCCTTATCGAAGCAATCACCTTTCCTTTCCATCGGCAGAAGTCCAAATACTCCCTTTCTATATCCCTTTCCCCACGCTCTATCTTCTGCAATAGCCTGCTTTTACGGAACTTTCTTCTATCTCCAAGCACTTTATACGGCCCCACATTGTAAGCAAGTACTGCTAATAGCAACGAATCCTTCCCGTACTTGCGGAACATTCCACAAAAGGTTCTCAGGTCACTGCGTAGCAGCGAGTCCGCTTGCTCTAATGTCAGGTTTTTCTTGAAGTTCTCATGTGGCTGCACACAATGTCCCCATCCTATATAGGGGTAGTTGCGCTTGATGTCGTGCCAACCTTCATAGAACTTAATGCAGCGTACCGCACGTTCAAAAAGAGAGAAACGAAATATTCCTAAGTCCGACTGGGTAGGTGTGGCGGTCTGTGCTCGCACCATTGGGCTCAAGCACAGCAGCAACGCCATTATCTTTATTTTTATCTTCATTTGACTCGGTATCTTTGTATCGTATTTATCATCGACTTCACATCCTCTCCAACTTGCACGAAATTCTTATATAGGATGCGCTCTCGCTCATCCCTCGACTTAAATGTGTAGAACTTGGGCAACGCCACATAGCCATCTTCTTCTTTCTTGATGTCTGCCATGTTGAAGTCCGTCTTGCAATAGAACTTACTGGTCTTAAACTCCTCACTCTCTTGTATATTCATACTGCCACCGCGTCCTGTCTTGGTTTTCACAAAGTCACGTGCTGTCTGACCGCATATCCATCCTGTCGGCATATCCGAGATTTTCGAGGCTGGCACCAGACTGTCCATATTCTCATTGAGATTAATGCTTGTCTTGTCACGGTCAATGGTCACACCTTTCTTTAGCTGCACCACCTTACCGAAGATGTCCGAGGATAACCACTCCAAAGTTTCCTTGCTTCGTGCCGAACCGCTCACCACATTGCCTACGGTGGTGATGATCTTCTGCATTCCAACTTTCCCGTAGTCGGCTTCCAGTTGCGGGAGCTCCTGAAAACCTAACGTCACGCTCACTTTGTTGCTTCGTGCCGTACCTATCAGTCGGTCTATCTTGTGAAAATACAAGGTGGGCAACTCGTCTACGATGATGCTTGTCGGAATATTCTTACCTTGCCCGGTGTTCACTCTCGTCACCAGTCGATTGAGGATTAGGGCGTTCAATGCTCCAATGATGCTTTCCATTTCGGGGTCGTTAGCTATCAGCAGATAACTGGGGTTCTTGGGGTCACTGACTTTCAGGTCGAAGTCATCTCCATCTTTATGGAATATCCAGTAGCTTTCTTTGGTGGCAAGTCGGGAGGTATACACACGTAGCGTACCTATCATACCTTCCAACTGTTCCATTGCACGATTTTTCAATGCCGTCTGGAACGGACCAAGCAATGGTGCCACTTCGTTATCTGTTTCCAATACCTCAAAGATGGTCTGATAGCTTTCATTCAAGAAGGAAAGGATATGGGGCATATCACTGTACTTGCCCAGCCAATAGGCAGGTTCCACTTCGTTCCCCATCTTGTCGAATACCCTTCCTGTGGGTATCATACGCAGCGTTTGTTTGTCCTGCACCTTTTCTGCTATTAGCATGTTGCCGTCCTTGTCGTATGGCTCTTTCTCCCAGTTACAGAAGAAGTAGATACATGCCGCCAAGAAGTTCACAGCTGATGTTTGAAAGAACTGGTCACTACCGCCACCGCCTTCTTTCTTGCCTTTCTGCAACGACTCCAACAAGGTTTCTGCCGTTTCACTCGCTGCTGCCAAATTGTTGATATACTTCAACTGGATAGGGTTCACTCTTCTTGAATACTCCACGTCCACGAAGTTTATCATATTGAATTTCATACCCTTTGGCATCTTGCTGTCCTTGGCATTTTTGTTCTTCAGATAATGGTAATACAGCTTCGTCGCAAGTGTCGGAAACTTATAGTCGTACAAGACGACCGCAAAACCTTTCTCGCTATGCTGTCTGATGAATGGTTCGATGATGGAGAAAGTCTTACCAGAGCCTGGTGTTCCCACCACCCATGTGCCTCTAAAGGGATTGACAATGTTTACCCATCCCTTTCTAAACTTACCCTTATAATAGTAGCGCATGGGGATATTCACACTGTAGTCATTGGTCTGTAAGTCCTTGCATTGTTCAAAGCTCTCGTTCTCGAAATTAAAACGGTCTTTCAACAGTCCTTCCTTCAGAAACTTGCTGATGTTGTCCAAGGCTATATGTACCAATACTACACCTATGATGGATGCTGCCATATATAATAAGGTGTTCAGCGAGAACATATACACTTGCATTTCCATCGGTGTATTGAACAGCCAGACGGATAACACAATAAAACCTACACCACTCACCAATGGATAAAGCACCTGTTTCCTTGCATCAAACTCCAGATGCTTCTTGTTTCTCGTACCAACACAAGTGATACACACCAACAGAAAGGTGGCAATCTTGCTATATGCCATATTCCCATCCTGGTATATCATCCACTGCTTGATACGACTATGCAAATCGCATACGATGCTTCCCATCGGGCTGGGATCTATGGCATATTCAAAGAACTCCATCAGTACGGAGATATAAATCACCGCCCTGAATATCTTGTAGAACCCTTGTAACTCCTTACTTTCTTCCATAAAATTCTTTAAATAATCAACCTATAAGTTGTATGATTCGTATATTCATTGTATCTTTGTATCAAAATCATAGAATATGAAATTTGATCTTATTACTGAAAATGAACGTCTTTGGGCTGTCAGATATGATGACTGCTTTGACAATGTCCTTGATTCCATTCTTGGACAATGGAATGATGTGACGTGGTTGCGCAGTTTCTTCAAACAGAACATTGACGATTTGTCTTCATATTTTAAAATAACAGACGTCAATCAAGCCATTTATGACACCATAGAGGATAGTGAAAGACTGCAATGTCTGATAATGGATATATCTCCAGATGCTAATCTTGACAGCATTTTCAGACCATTGGAGAATAGTCGGACATCAGAGATGCTTCTTGGTAAAGAAAAAGCTCGTCTTCACAACACTCCACGTCATGCCTCTTGGCTCCGCATATATGCCATCAAACTTGAACCAGGCATTTACATTATTACAGGTGGTGCCATCAAGTTGACTCGTACTATGCAAGAGCGTGAACATACCTTGGTTGAACTCGCTCGGATGGAAAGAGTCAGACGCTTCTTGTTAGAGAACGATATAGCCGACAAGGATTCCTTTATGGAGTTCTTAAATGAAATCATATAGAAAAGGAGGTTGCTATGAAATCTACAAATGAAATCATTTCCAGTCTGAAGAAACATCAGTCATCCACTCCATCAAAATGGCGTGAGAATGCAGAATGGCGTATAGCGAACAAATCGTGGTTACGCTATTCCCAGCATATTGCCATGATGATGCTTGACAAGATGGAAGAACTCAAAATGAACCAAAAGCAATTGTCTGAACTGATGGGCTGTAGCCAGCAATATGTCTCAAAGGTTCTTAAAGGACAAGAAAACTTGTCCCTTGAAACCCTATCCAAGATTGAGCGGTGTCTAAAAATCCAAATTCTCAGCCTCAATCATTCAGCGTAATTATCGGTCTCGCTCTATGCGCCTGTATCTTTGGCGTTTCCTGCATGGCTCCACTTCCTAAAGAGTAGAGCCATGCCTTGGCTGTCTGTTGTCCTTTCACTTCTGTCGATGTCCAATACCAACAGTCATTGGTCTCATCTGGCAATGGGTCTCCACCGCATTTCTCGATGATGGGGTTCACTACAGCCTTGACAGCATACAGCAGTCGCATTTGTGCCACACTTGGGATATAGGCACTCTGTCCGTATCTCCAAATGTCGAAAACTTTCTCTGCCAAAGGGGAGAAGGTATCGGTCGTACCATATAAGGCGAAGGTATTGGTGTTTCCATCATAAGCTGTCAGATCTGCTGACGTGCCTTGTGCCACACCGATACTATCTGCAAAGGATTCTGGAGCTATATCCCATAGATAAACGGCATAACCGTTTCCTTCCACATCTTCTCGTTGATTGATATGGAATACTATGGCTATGGCTTGTTTTCCCGACTTCTCATAGTCTGCATACGACATGACATTGCCATCCGTACACAGGATATGGCAGGGCTTCATTGCTGTATCTGGGAAATCACGATGTGCATCACAGGCTACCAACAGCACTGCCATCAGCACACCTATTATATAATGTGTATATCTTCGTTTCATCATTCGTCTTTCTTTGGTTTCACCTTCTTTCTTACTTAACTGGCAGTTTCACACCTAATACGACACCTGTTCTGAATAGGTCTTCGCCTTTTATCATTATGTCACTCTTCACTTGCCAATAGAGTTTCCAACCTCCTCGCAGCGTGTAGTTGTGCTCATAACCGAAATGTGCGCCTCCCAAGAAATCCTTGGTGTCACTTCCTCCAGAAGCTCCGATACGTAGGTTGCCATGATGGTTACGTCCTCTGGTCACGCATGGCTTATAGGCAATACCGAAACCATAGCTTCTATAGTTTCTCCAAAAGGAGTCAGGACATACGTGGCCACAAGACTTGCACTCATCCCATTTGATATAACCATTGGCGAAATACTCCCACGCATTGTGGTATTTTGTCTCATGCTCATAGGATAGGGTCATATCCAATCCTCGCTCATAGAGCGCACCAACACCTACTGATATTCTGTCGCTATTGTTTTGCGCTTTTATCGTTGAAGCAGTGGCAATCAATGCCACTGCCATCATTATGCTCTTCATTTTCATTATTCTTCCTCCAACATTACCGCATTAAACGAGTCTGCCGACAGCACATCTTCATAGTCTATGCTCACACTGATGTTGCGTCCGCTTATCTGGTTCTCTGTCATTTCGATGGTCAGCACCTTGTCGTTGGGGAAGGTCATCTTTTTCAGAACCATGACATTTCGGTAGCCGTACTTAAAACTTTTGTTACCTTCCAACATCAACTCTGGCGTCAGTTCTACGACTTGTGCATTGGTGGCTTTCGACAGTTTCTTGTCTGCCAATTTCACACGTATCTCATCGATGTCAAAGCGTATGTTTGTTTTATTCTCTACGGAAAAGTCTATGAAGAAGTAGTCGCCTACTGCATATATGTTATTCATGCGCATCACCATTCGATGCGCCTTGCTTGCCACATTCCTAAATTTTGCTGGTGAGTTCCACACTTTCCATGCATAGCGTGTCATGTCTTCTGTGGACATACTCACTGCTGGGTTGTTATAGGCGGTCTTCTCATGTTTGCGTATTTCCTTGTCTGTTACAGCTTCCTTTAGCCGTGTCGTATAGAGTAGGGCATATTGTGTACGGTAGCGTTCTGTTACTATGGTTACAATCGCCAACACATCACCGTCTGCATGACCACCTTCCTTTGGCTTCAGTCTGATGGTGTTGTTGATGGGCTGGTCTCCCACTACCTTATCTGTAGAAATGTCTACAAAACGTATCGGCTCACTTGCCGTGATTACTGTGGTCACTTCCTCATTGACTGTCAGTTGTTCCAGCTCTTGATACGTTTCTTGCGCTTGCATGGTCATAGTCGCCATTAGTCCAGCTACTGTCAAACCTATTCTCTGAATGATTTTCATATTCACATATTGTTACTTTTTGGTTTCCTTTGAATTGATGATATACACGAATGTCCCGTACTTCAGCTTCACCTTATTCTTCTTGATCGCCTTGCCGATGGCATTGCTGGTTTTCTGATAGGCATTCTGCATGGCTTGCATTCCCCATTGCGAGAAGCTGCTGCCTGTACCGGATGTATTCATGTTCATATTGCCACTCACAGCTCCACTTGTCACGTCTTTGGTTGTCTCTCTGAACTGACTGCTCGGCACATACAGTCCTTCCAATCCATCGGTATCATATAGCGACAAGCTGACTTTCACCAGTTCGTCATCTACCATGATACTGCTGATGCTGCCTTTTACTCGCTGCGACGCGAAACCGCTCATTGTGGCATATAGGTAAGAGCCTCGTTTCACTACATGCTCATTGATTTCCACATCATCCAACAGTCGCAAGCGCACTCTCGATCCATCTGTTGCCTTCACGTTCTCATCAATGATGGCCTTTATCAACTTTGGCTCCTGCTCATTTTGGGCAAGGGTATTGAAATAGTCTGATGTAGTCCTCACCTTTTTCACCATTTCACTTGGCTTTTCCTCATCCGTGGGTTTATTCACGGCATTTGGGTCGGTTGAAATCTTTCCCGAAAGCTCTACTGATGCTTGATTGCTTCCATTTGGATTGTTCGTTCCATTGATGACTGCTGACTCACCATGTTCCGTATTGCCGCCACCTGCACTTGTTTGTCCTCTCAATCGCGCTTCCGCGAGGGCCTTCTCCAGCTCCGCCATTGCTTCTTTCTCACGCGTTTTGGCATCGGCTGCTTCTGCTTGTGCCTTGTTTTTCTCTTGCTCATCAAGCAGGGCAATGTCATTTTCTGTATATTTTGATTCATATTGTTCCTGGTTTTCTTCTGGGGTGTCTCGTTCAATGTTGTCTACAGCGGTGTAGTCGCCAATCTTACCCCATGCCTTGGTCATGTTCTCATACTTGCCTCCGATACCGTCTCCCTTTGTCTTTGCTCCGGGCAGTTCGGGGTTCAAGTATTCTGTGGTTTGCATACTCTTGTCCGTCACTTCGGCTTTTTCTGCATTGAACAAGTCAAAGATGAAATACGAGGCTCCCAACAATGGAAAGTAGAGTATGGCAGGAAGCATATACTTCGGTTGTCTAAAGTTTATCTTTTCTGTTATCTTCATTGCCTTGTCTGTTTATGGGTTCTACTTCTTGTTCACACTTCCTGTCCACCTTTTCTTTATGATGTTCCAACGCTTTGTGTCGTTCTCTCAGGAGACTGTCTTGCATTTCTGTCGCTGTCCGTTGATTGGGCTTGTGATTGTACACTACTGCCAGTCGATAGATGTTCCATGCAAAACTGCCTACCACAAATCCGAACACTATCACCAGAAATGCAGTTCGGTGTCTGTCTGCAAATCGCTGTATGCTTGCTGCAAACTTGTCTATATGCAGCGTCTCCGCAAACTTACGTCCAGCCTTCACTTCTCGCTCATACCGCTCTTTATATTTCGGATCGTCCTTGTCGGGCATTTTCTCCCCGAATATCATTCGCTTGATGTTCATTGTTATATGTCATTTATGAGATTTTCCTTTCTATTCTATTAACCATATCTGCCTTCTCCAACTTGATCACCAATCATGGCATAGTCTGCTTAGAGAGGCTTATTCAATTTAATGATTATCCATAGAGTTTATCTCGGTTTATAGCCTGTACGCACAGTTCTATATATGCCAACGGTTTATCTCGGTTTATTGCCAGTTTGTTTTTCTGAGTGGCGTTTGCGCCACTACTGATGTGGGGCGAACTTTCCGTCGAGAGTTCACTCTCGTAAGGGAAGTGCGAACCACAGCAGTAAGCCGAAGGCTCAGAAAAACAGACTGGTGTTTTTACTCCGTTTTTGTCTTCAATCCACATCAATACGCTGTCTTTGTCTTCTGCTCAATATCCTTATTCAACAGCGTTCTCCAGTTTGTTATCAATAGTCCATGTGGATTATTGTCCGTTCTCGGCACTCGCTTCAATTGTCCTGCTGTCACCAGTTCTCGTGTCAGGATATTGCTGCGTCGCTCAATGCGTTGTCGTCCATAATAGGTGAACTCCATATTCTCCTTGTTGAACTTGATGCTGTCACAGAATATCGAAATCACGGCACTTGTACCTAAGATATTCGAATAGAAACCTTTCTCTTTCAATGTGTTGTACTGCGCCAATCCTGTCTCGTCCACCAGATACATGGCTTTCTCCATCGTGTATTTGATGTATTTGTCGTCAGGTGCCAGTGTAAAGAAGTAGTGATGAAACATCTCTACATGACTCTTGGCTTCTACATCAAGGGTCTCATCCATCGTTGTACGGTTTACCAATATGGGGACATTGCCATCCAACACATACACTTTCTGTTGGGCATCTGTCACCATACATCTTGCTGTCCATACACTCGACACGCTAATGATGATACAACCAATCAAGAAGGCGGTGCATACAATGCCCACCAACTTGATTTTGTTTTCTAAGTTCTTGATTACCATAGCTTACTTCTTGCATTTCTTCTGCAACTGCATATACTCTCTGTACAGCATCGGCATAATCTCCAGTCGAAGTTCTTCCACCAAATTCTCATAGTAGCAGTTGAACACCTTGATGTAGATGCCCTGCATGGTAATCTCATACCAAACCCACCACAGTTCCTTCTCACGCTTGCGTCTGTTCTTGCAGAGCTTCGCCTTGTGCAATCGGCTGCTCAGGTATTCCACCATCGGCACTACATACTCGTCCTCCTCGTCAAACCCTTCGTCCATCTCCTCAAACATCGGATCAATGGGATGTTGTTTGTTCAACAGCACGTTGTTCATTCGTTCGTTAGCAAATGCCACAAACTGCTCGTTTTCAAGCCACTTATCAATCTTCAGTTCCAACTCTGTCATCTTGTTATTTTCCATAATTCGTTTTCTTTATTGTTTTATGTCGTTGTTTTTACATTATCTTGCTCATTGCTCCAGATGCCGTCATTTTAGCCTGCTGAGCCACACCTTCACCAAAATTTCTTGTTGAAAATGCGGTGTCTCCCTCAGGAATCATCCAAGCTGCCAAATCAGGAACAAGGTTAAGGCATTTTAAAGCCACTATACTTGCAGCCATCAGATAACCTGCTGAGAAGAACGCATTTTGCAGATAGGCTGCCATTGTCTGTTCACTGGCTGTGATGGCTGTAAGGTTCTCCACTTGTATGGACAGAACGATGTCAAACAGCAGCAATACATAGAAGCCGACGAAGTACAGCATAGCTCCGTAGAAATGCACGGTCAGATAGCGTGTCAGCCATTTTGCCCAAGCTCCTTCCCATTTCGACAGTAGGGAAAATGCCCATTGTATCGGTCCGAAAATCGTGAGCATTCCGAGCAAAATTTGTTGGCAGTATATCGTTGCCCACCAACCGATTCTGAACACTATCAATGCTATCAACATCACCAGTTTGTCGATACCTACCACAGCTCCTGCTGTCAGTGAGGTGAACCATAGCTTGGAAGCGTCGGTTTCCATGTTCGTCACTTCGTCCACTCCTGCATTTTCCATTGTCGCTTCTATCAGGTTGGGGTCCGAGGTTCCTTTGTGCGCCACGTCTGCCTGGGCTTGGATATGGGTGTACATCGTGTCTCGTACATAGACGAGCTGCTGCACTTCTTCAAACTTGTCACTGATTTGTGTCGCCTCCGAACTGTATAGGTCATGAGTGTAACTGCCGATGCAGTTGGGTATGTAGGATAGAAAATCCAATACGCACCAACTGCTGCCGCTATTTGTCATGTTTGTATCTGCCGGTGGATACCACCAACAGAGTATCACTGAAATGACCAATGGTTTGAAGAGTTTCATCACATCCAATGGCTCATGCTTCACCATCATTTTGTACGCCATACCTGCCGCTACGATGATTGAGAACAGCGCAGCCAATGCCATACTCATTTGCAGAATCCACCAAAATGGCCCCTGTGAACCAGTGAATGTGGCATCACACAGGAACTCGTTGGTCTGGAATATCACGTCATCTATATCTTCTTCAAGGAGATTGATGCCGAAGTCGGATAATATATTACTGTTGTCTGCCATATGCGTTTTACTCTAAATCGTTGCTCTTTCTTGTCTCGTTTGGGGCGTTTTTGTCCCTCGCTGCCTTTTTCGCCCATTCCATTTTGGGCAAGATGCCCTCTTTCTTCAGTATGTCATAGAGAAACAGCCGTCCTTTCTGTGTCCACTTGGTGTTAAGTGTGGTACATGGCACTCCTTCGTTGGTCATAAAATGGATGGTCTCGCTGCTCACATAACATTTGTCCTTATATTCGGCATACAATATCCATTGCTCACCAACCTTGTATTGGATGCGTAGTCCGTGCAGTAATTTGTTCATTCGTTGTCCTGACATACCATAGTCCTGCGCTATTTGGGTGATGGTCATGGTACTGGTGGATGATAATATCAAGTCCAGATAACTCACTTTCTTCTCCATTTCTCCGATGATTTGTTTCTGTGCCTCGCATTGCTGTTCCGCTTCCAATCGCTTCGCCTTTTCCTCTTTCAACGTCGTTGCCAACTGTATCAAAAAGTCGGGCTCTGTGATGGCTCGCTCCAATGTGTCTTTGGTCATATACGCCCCATGTTTGCGGATGGTTGGCAACACTTCTGAGGTTACCCATTTGCGGAATCGTTTTGCTTCCGGCTTTCTGCTGTCAAGGATTACATCATACAGTCCATCTTCTGTAATGAAGTTCACAACTCGTTGTCTTCCAAGGCTATCAGAGATAACCTCGGTTGAAACGATGTTATCTCCAAGCCGTTCTTTCACATGCCAAGACTTCAATCCCAACATCTTGCACACATCACTCAAACAAAACAATGGTGCATCAGGTGTTCCCATAATGCGTATCGTACCTAACTCCTCATTGTTGAAAATCTGAATATTATTATCCATGTTGTATTTTGTTTTATCGTTTGTCTAATGGCTTAGTCCTCCCAAGAAGGCCCCAAATGGTTTACCCTATAAAAGACATTTATCTTTTTACTGCCTCGTTCCATCTGCTCTTTGCCTCGCTCACAATGCTTCCTTTATGCAACGTCCTTTCATGTGTTGCCGTAAGCAAGGTGTTGGTGCGTGATGCACTATGTAGTCGAACAAGATAGCGCAACAGTGTTTCGTTTTGCCTTACCACATCATCATAGATGCGTAGGTATTCTTTCTTTCGCTGTGCATTGGGCATATAGGCATCCTTTGTGGTATTGATGGCGCAGTTGTACATATTGTAATACTCTGTCCAGCGTAGCTTTTCATTGGCTGTGCCACCAACGAACATTACACGGTCTATGTTCTGTTTGAACCTTGCCATTGCCGCTTCTATCTTATTACCTTCGGCTGTCCACGCCAAGTCTATTTGTCTATCTGCCACATTCAATGCTTCTATTGCAGCTCTGCTTGTCAGTGCAGAGTCTATAATCTCCGCATATGCCACCTGATTATAGGCGTTCAGACCTGCAACTGTACGATAGGTCAGCTTATTCTTGCTTGCTGCCGACTTTTTGTAGTTCTTGTGAAATGTCCAGTAGTATAGTTCTGGAGTCAGCGAACCTCCTCCAGTTTCCATCACCATTATCTGGTTCTTCTTCGCTGGGTCGTGATTATATGTCACGCCCTGGGCGTATGCTATATTGGTAGCCAAAACTCCAATTCCAACAATAGCAGTAATTCTTATTGTCTGTCCCATCCGTCCTAACTGTTTATTGTTTTTATTATTCCTTTTTCTCGCTCTCAAATCACATTGTTGGCTCCTTATGGCTTAGTCGGCCTAAAGAGGCTTAGCTCGGCTTACCACTATAAAAGGATTTATTCCCCTTTATCCAGTTTTCCTGCCTTTCGCCATCGTCCAAACGCATCATCCAATATCTCTGTCTTGGTCTTTGTCCGATACACTTTCTCTTTCCAATATCCCATGCGCACCTGAACATACCGCCAAGTCTCAATATAGGCTCTATTCAAATGTCTCTCGATATTGTCCAACGAATTGTTGACGGCTTCTAATACTATTATCAAATCTGAGGTGGAACAAGCTGCCGCTCCTGTAGCATACAGCACCAAATCGTTCACACTCTTGTATAGCTGTTCTCCATCTGCTGCTATTTGCTTGATGGCTCTGGCATTGATGGATAATAGCATGGTGTCGGCAAGGGCTATATGTTTACGCTTTACCACTTTTCTGTTGAAGTCTTCCAATAACCGTTTGTAATCGCCAATCCGTTCACTCACATTCTCATAGGTGCTTTTTACGTTCAGCACGGTGCGCAACGACTGGTACATCACGTCTATCACATCAAACGCCCTGGTGTATTTGTCCAATTCCACATTCAGTGTCTTGTATTCACCTGTCTCTTTCTGGCTATAGTCGTGCAGTAATTGGTTGCTGTATTCCAATGTACTTCGTGCCAAGAGCAGACTACGCTGTTTCTTGTGGTCATTGATATAGGCTTCCACACTCGACACGTCAAAGCCCCATTGGGCTCTTGCTGCATTGGGTAGCAGTGTCAATAGCATTACTATCATCAAAGTCGTCCTCATCCACTTGCCTCCTTTCTGCCTCTGGCTACATTGATCCAACGCTCATAGCATTCTTCCAATATGGTCTGTCTGCGTCCCATGTTATCGTCAATCTCTGGTAATGCACTTTTTAGTACATCTATGATGCTCCGCTTGTAGTGCATCATCTTTTCCAGTGATACCAAGTCAGCGTAAATCTTTGTGATACGGCTGTCCACTTCTCGTGCTATCTCCAGTCGGTCACTCGACCACAACAGATGTTTCACATCGCTGTTGGTTTGCTCTTCCATCGGGGCACTCTTGGCATATTCGGTAGTTATCTTGCACGATGGATATTCCCTTGTTATCTCGGATATTCTGCGGTTCACTTCGTCGGCTTTTTCTTGCTCTGACTTGCTTCTGTCAAGTGTCATCACGTCTACCACACTGGTATTGGTGTATTCCGATGTCAAGTCCCATGCTATCTGCATGATGGCACGGTGTACCTTTACACCAAGTACAAACTTGGGCTTTCTCGCTATCGACAATGTTGCTTTAAAGGTAACGATGCCGTTGATGTTTGGAACGGTTGCCTTACGTGTATACACGTAACCATTCCACACTCCTTTGTCTTGCCAAGTGAGGTTATAGGCTGTCTTGCAATCGTTCATGATGGCTGGAATGTGATAGTAGTCATCGGTTGCCACGTCATTGTCCTTGCTTGCTTCTTCCTTGGCTTTTGCTATTTCTTGCTGCTTTTGTCGCCATGTCGCCAACTCCACATTCAGTTTGTCTATCTGGTCTTTGTTGGCATTGTAATGTTGGCGATAGACGGCCGCATCTTCTACACTGGAATTGGCTATCTTGCGAAGCAACTCCTTGTTTTCTGCGTCCAATTGACCTATCTGCACTTGCAACACAGTCACTTTACTGTCTGCTTCTTGCTGCATTCTGTCAAACTCCGACAAATCCAAATTGCCTTCCGTTACGGTTGTCCTCATTGCGCATTCCTTGCTGTGTGCATTGAGCGACTTGCCACATTCGCTGCATTTGTATTGCGTTGTTCCTTGTCCCAAGGTCACACCTTCTGAGCATGTCACACTGATGGTTACACTCTCGCATCCTTTCAACTTGGCTGCATCGGTTGCCTGATAGTAGTTGCGTGTGTCGCTACCTATATAATAGGTGTAGCCTTCTTCATTGTCGTTCAGTTCCGACAGACGTGCTTGCAGTTGCGCCTTGAAGGTGTTTAAGTCCATTGAATAGGAGTCGAACACGTCCTCATAGACAGTTTCTTCTCTGTTCCAACTTTTTGTAACCGTAATGTGATAAGCGAATGCCTTTTGCTTCTGCTTTTTCTTTTTACTGATGATATAGCTGCTTAACCTATAGCTTATATTATAGTTATATCCGTCATTCAGATTGTTCAGCTGCTGCACCTTGACTCGTGACCATCCGGCATGGTTCTCAGAGTTTTGCAGAATGGCTTCTCTCTGATTTCCGTCTGGATAGAAGTCGGGATCTTTGGTACTTATCCTATACCAGTGGTCACCTTTCAATATACTGTTGTTGTCCGTCGGTGGATTATACTCCACAAGGGTTTCGGATCCTCTGTCCCTACGGTAGATATACCAGCGCTGGGTGTAGTACTGTCCATTTGCCTCACTCATATAGTCGGTTATCCACGACGTGAGATTGTAGTCGGCTATATTGAACAATCCTGCTACATTGTCTTTACCGCCTACCATACCCAATAAGGTGTTGCCCACATCTTTGTCAAATTGCTCAAACAGGTCGTTATAGTTATTGTATATGTCTATGACCTTGTTCACCTTGCCATTAAACACTTCTTTGAACGCACTTTTCTGCAACAGTGCGTCACCGATATTGGTCATGCCTGATGTGGCAAGTCCCACTCCCATATTGTATAGGTTGTCGATGTCTGCCGTCAGATTGTCCATCGTGAAGTTTCCTGGTACTTTCGCCAAATCATTCAGCATTCCTTTCCAGTCTACATTGCCGATGTCCGACAGTTTCAGTATGGCTGCTATCTCTTTATTGATTTCCAGAAACTGTATGTCTGCAAATGTCAAAGTGGAGTTGGTGACGACACTTTCAAACTGCATACACAGATTCTTGGTGTCATCGCATACCTTTACCAGATAACTTCCCCAATACAAAGCGGTCTGAGGAGAGTGGAGCATCATCTTCGAGACTGTCCATATCTTTGGCATTATCTTATGACTCACCATATTGTAGATGCGCTTGTAATAGTAGTTCTCCGTGTTGCTGTTCCACAATCCCAAATCGGTCATTGCCTTGCGTTCCAAAAACTTACTAGCAAATATCCCTGCTGCCGCCAACTCTGCTGCATTGTAGTGCTTCAAAATTGCACCTACCTGCTCGCTGTAATAGCCTTCTGCCACGGCTTCCGCTCCGAAAGCTGTAGCCATTGCTGCCACTGTTTCCTTGTCGTAGTTCATGCTGTGAAACTGAGCACAGGCTTCATTGGTCCATACACAGATTGTCAGCATGATGATTAGAAGTCGTTTCATTCGTTGCTATTGTTTTGTTTATAATTACACTGACATGTCAGCGTCTTTGTTTTGCAAATTCACAAACCACCATTACCCCAGAAAGGCATAAGGAGGCTTAGAAAGGCTTACCCTTAGAAGAGTTACCTATATTCAGCACTTTTCCTGCTTCGTTCACTTTTTGGGCGAAAGCCAAAGACTTGCTGATGCCACTTGCATCCCAATCTCTGCAATATGCTTCGATGGCTTGCTGATGATTGCATCCTAACTTTCGTTTGTACAGTTTCAATGCTTCCTTCTCAGCTCGCTCCGTGGTATAGGTCATATAGCACTCATGCGATTCCTCCACGCCATACACGGCACTGGTCTGTCCACGACGGATGAATACCTCTCGGAAGAACGCACGTCCTTCCTTGTTGTCAAGTCGGTTAATCGTAAAAATCTTCTTGCAGTCTACATCCGTCAGACCGAGTATCGTCTTGATGGTATCAAAACGCTCCCTGAACTTGCTTTGGTCAAGCAGCATCACCACGTCGCTGTTGTTGATGATGGCTTCTTTCACGATTTCACTGCCGATAATGTCTTGTATCTCCTGAGTCACCACACCAACACTGGCCCAGAATTTACGGGCGGTCTTGTACAGATACTTGATGTACTCTGCCATCATGGGCGATGCGATGGCTTTCCACGCCTCCTCGATGATGAGCATCTTGCGGTTTTTCTTGATGCGCATCTTTTGCAGAAACACATCCATGATGATAAGTGTGACAAGAGGGAAGAGTAGCGGGTCGTCCTTGATACTGTCGATTTCAAACACTATGAAGGTCTCATCGAACAGACTGCTGTCCATGTTCTCGTTGAGTGTCAACTCGTGACTGCCTCCTTTGTAGAACTCTTTCAACAGATAGTTGTAGGATGCCAAGTCGATTCCTCGCAGTCCGTTCTCATCACAGATTTCTGGTATGCGCCTTGTACTGAACTCATAGAAGCTGTTGAAACACAAACGACCAATACTGTCTTTTCCAAAGTGTGCCTCGTAATACTCGTTGATGACTTGCTCAATGAGTTTGTCTTCTGTCTTTGTTACCGTACCTTGACTGCCTTTCCAAATCAGCATGACAAGGTTTTTCAAGAATCCCAATTTCTCGATGTTCCATTCTTCTCTCTTGATTTGGAAAGGATTCATCGTGATGGGATGCTATTCGGTATATGAGATATATTTGCCATTGAAGTATTCACACAGTCCTTCATACGAATTACCTGTGTCCACCAACACGATGTCAGTATTCTGCTCATGGGCTTGGCGTACCATGGAATTGACGTAAAAACTCTTGCCACTGCCTGAAGGTCCGAGCACAAAGAAATTGCTGTTGTCTGTCAACTTGTTCTTGCCTTCCTTTCCCGATATGTCTATGGCTACTGGCACTCCTTGTCGGTCGGTATAGTACACTTTAAAAGGTGTGTCCTCGCTATGTACTATCTTCTCCTTGTACATCATACTGACGGCGGCATCCGATAGTGTGAGGAAACGGTCGTAGTCTTCGCTCATTCCGAAACAGTTGCCTGGGAATGAGTTGACGAACAGCTCCAGTTGGTTGTATGCTCGCTTGGATATGTGGATGCCCGTGCGCCCGAATGCGTTTTCTATATGGTTCGTACTCTTTTGAATATCTACATTGGGTGCCACAGTTACTATAATATTATAATGTGTATAGACGAGTTGTTTGTTTTCTCTCGCTATCACGTCCTGCACTCGCTTGATGTCTTCCACTGCAATCAGATTGCTTGGGTTAGGCATCGAGGCATGGCGGTTTTTCTTCTTGTCCAATACTGCCAACTCTTTCTTTTGGTTGGGCATGAAGATGATTTGATTGTACACCACCGACTGCACTCCTGGTATGTTGTCTACTACCGATAGTAGGTCTACTGGCATACTGGTGCTGTTTACTTCCATATTGGTATATGGACGGATGACACTGGGTAGATTGGCGCAGTCCACATCTACCAGACTGTACACTTTACAACGTCTGTCGCCCATGCCGATGGTCTCTTCATCCACCTTGAAGCCTGTCATACTTACGGTCTTGTCCCGAAAATTCATGGCAAAGAAGCGGTCTACGTATTCCTGTGTATCTTGCTTGCCGAGGAAGGATGCCTTCACTCCTGCATCTTTCAACTGGTCATGCACTTTGCGAACCTTTACCATGAAGTCGCGCCACTTCTTATGGTCAAAAGAGAACAGACTACTCTTTTTGTTTTCTTGTGTGATGGTCAGATAGGTGCTGCTGTCTGTGTATTCACGTCCTTCGTAATAGCGGAAGTAGGCTTCCGACAAGAACTCATGCTTGTCAGTACTCTCGTCCTTAAACTGTTTGCGTGTAAACACGTCTTGCTTGTGGATGGCATAGCCTTCGCCTAAGGTCTGACAGATAGCGGTGAAGAGTTGGGTGAACTCATAGTAGCTGTCAATGTTGGCGGAGTATTTCTGCACTGGATTTTCCATACGCAGTATGGCTGAGTAGTCACCGTTCTTGGTATACACCACACCGATGCCGTCCACTTCCTCCACAGAGAAGTAGATGTCCTCGAATATCTTTTTCCGTTTGCCTCCAGTACCGAAGGCATATACGGATGTTGCCATGCCGATACATAGTGCAATGAAAAACAAGATGACGTATAGTATCATTTCTTTCCTTTCTGGTTATTCGTTATTCTCTCTGTGGCTGTTCTTTTGCATTTCTTCCCTGCGTTTTGTTCTCAGGAAGCAACAAATAAAGGTAGGCTCACTCTTTCTTTCGTCGGAGCGAACCTACCTCTGTCAATATGCAATCAACCCAACAACTCTCATGATGGTTCTTCTTTTGATTTCCTAATCAGAAGCTCTTGTTATGGGCGTAGATATACACTCCTTGGTCGCTCTTCTTGGTATGCAGTCCCTTCCGCTGTTTAAGGAAAATGAGGGCAGCACCTGTGGAAATGGCAAATACAAGCACCACGAGCCCTACAACGAATCCCAACAAACAGTAAGCAATGATGAAACCTACAATGGCTCCACCTGCCGTACCTGCCGCCCAATAGATATAGCGTCCTTGGAATCCCATGAATTCAAGCGGTTTTTGCAATCCCTTGAACACGGGGAAGTCCGCATAGCGTTCTTCTTTATCTGCGTCCATAACAATAGTTTCTTTGCGTTATCACTCTCTTTTTGACAATCTCACTTCTTGCTGTTGTTCGGATTATGTGTCATTATCCGATACCGAAGAACAGAGGCAATGCCTGGGCTGCTGCAATCAGGAAAATACATGCGCCAACGACCATCATAATCTTCTTCTTGACGTCCTGCTCCTCGTTGTTCATGCTGATGTACACCGAGATAGCACCAACTACAGCTACTACACCTGCGATGGCATAGCACAATTTCACCACGATGGGCACATACTTGGCGATTTCCTCCGTTACCTGCGTCAACGCTGTCGTGCCGGCTGTGTAGTCGCCTGCCGAGTTCTGAGCCATTGCTGCACCACAACCCACCAAGAGCATAAGTGCCATTGCCTTTAAACGTCCAGAAGACATCACATTCTTTGCCTTCTTCTTCAAATAATTCTTTGTCTTGTTAAACATTCTGTTTCCTTTTGTTTGTTAATCGTTACTTTTTATATAACTCTTCTGCAGTTGAGTCTGTTGTTATCCTAAAATCTATTTACCTGTCTGATACCGTTATCCTAAATCTAATACCTACCATATCTGATACCCGAAGAATGCCGGAAACACGATAGAAGCTCCAATGATGAACAGACATGCGCCTACTAACATCATAATGGATTTCGTCACTCCGTCTTCTCCTGCGTTTATCTTGATATATATCTGCAATGCTGATATGACCGCTACTATGGCTGCTATGGCATAGAGCAGATAGAGCACATACAGCATCATTGTCACCACGTAGTCGTGCATGCTTGCCAGTGCGTCCGCTCCCCAACTATAGTTCACACCGCCACACTTGGCACTTGCTCGAATGGGGATGCCCAACACTAATGCGGACAAAGCCCAATGAAACCGTTTCATTTTCATAGTTCATTCTTCACCATTTGCCATTTTAGCTTCGGATCTCGCATAATCATTGCCGTGTATAGTTCTTTATCGGTCAGTGGGTTGGACATATACGTTTCCGTTTCTTCCAACTGTTCCTCCATCTTTGCTTTCAATTTCTCAAAAGCACTCTCTTTGTCTTTATCACCAGATTCTCCAGATGAAGCATTGGCTTCATTGCCGACATAGCCTCCATTCACTCTGTCCGATTCGTCCTGTCTAGCTTCGACTATGTTATCATTGTTGCCATTCGGCTTATTCGCAGCTTCTCCCACACCATAGTCTGCCACCGCATCTACCTGTGTGTCATAGTTGTTTCCACCTATACTGAATCCTCCGTTGTTTTCTTCTACAGTGATGCTTTCCTCTGCATCAGCCATATTGCTAACGTCAAATACTTCCTCAGTTGTCTTGGCATCATCCTTCTTGCCATAGAGGTCTTTGGTGACTATAACAGCGTAGTAGATGATATATACCGCTGTCAATACAAGTACGAATATCAAGTATGAACTCATTTCTTTTAAGTTTGATTATACATTGTTGTTCCTATTGTCTCTTGTCGTTTTCTTTGACTACCCAACAAGCAATTCTCATATATGATGTAATTGGCTTGAAGGGTTAGGAAAGGCAGCACATGCCCACAGATAAAATATCTCTTTTGTCCATGCCGTTTGGTTGTGCGCCTTTCCGAAAACGATTGCAAAGAAACTCCGAAAGATTGGGATAAAAGAAAAACAGCCCAATCGAGGACTGTTTCTTAACATCAATTGTAGATAAAAACAAAATCAAACTTGATTTTCATACTTGAAAGCGTATGGCAGTGTGACAATGCCTTATTCCAATAATGACATTGTCCATGTCGGTTATAAATGTCTTATAATGTGCTTTTCAATAAGAAAAAGGATAGACAATACGGATATAAACAAAAAAAGACGGATTCCATCGAATTGTGATGAAACCCGTTTTGTCTTTTTATAGTGCATATCGAAGCGAAAGGTGCATTCGTACACACTTCTTTCATGGTGCAAAGGTTCTCATTTTAGAAACGAATAATCCTTGCACCAACTTTTCTTATATAAACCTATTCAACTCTTCAACAAGTTTGAATACCGTTGTTGAAGATACTGCCTGCGATGGCGGTGTACTGCCGAACTCTGCCAATATCTTTCTTGCTCTTGATATGGCTTCTGGCTGATATGGCAACAACATTCCATAGATTTTTGTTGTGAAGTTGTCCTTCTTGCTATACTTTACTTTCATCTGCTGGCTAAGCATTTGCTCGTAATCGTTTCGATGGATGTAGCCACGATACATATTGAAATGCAGCAAGAACCAATACTCAAATGCTTGATTGCTATATGCTACCTGAAATCCATTAGACTCTGCCAAACGTATAGCTTCATTGAAGTCGTGGTTTGAGAAATCGTCCTTGTCAAACACTACCCAATATTGATCGAAATTATGGCCTTTTCGCCGTTCCTCGTTTCTGACAATTAAGGCTTCTTGAACCAGTTTGATGGTATTCAGTCCTTTTCCCAATGCCTTTACTGAAGCTGATGTCAGACGAAAAGCGTTGAAATAATCTGGTTCTGTATTCACGCCTTCGCAGATGATCAAGAACGATTGCTTGATGTCTCTGTAATTGGAATGGCGTTTCAGACTTCGTTCTTGTCTCGGATTATATCTTGCCATTGTCAATCCTCCTCATTTACAAACAACTTGGAAAAATCACCTATAATTGGCGTTCCTCCATACTTGCCTTCAAGATATTCTTTCTCAAAAGACGCATTGTTTCTTACTTTGTAGTCTGCAAGAGAATACAGTTTGGTAGCACCGTATGTGTCTTTCTGTGTAAACCATACTTGGTCTCTCCGCAATATTTTTGCACTCAGAATATTTGTGTCGTGGATGGTGAATATCAGCTGGGCATGATGCGGATTGGTTGCCTTTGAATTGAACAACTCAATGATTTTACTTGTCAATTTGGGATGCATCTTGCTGTCTATCTCGTCTATTACCAGACGTTTGCCATTGTCCAAGGCATCTATGATGGGATAGGCTAACTGAAAATACTTTACCGTTCCCTCTGACTCGTTGCTTTCAAACGGAAACGAAACGGTCTGCGTCTCTCTTCCATCGTCATCATATTGCACATGACTGCTGACGACTTCATCATTCACCTTATATATATCCTCTATACCCAAATCGGCAAATCGTGAGAAATCGACTATGCGTTTACGTATCTTGGGGTCATCCAACTTGATAGCCGCTCGTTTCCACATCATTTCATCATCATGACTGGTGATGATTGACGTGTCGTTCAGCCAGTTCACGATGCTGACAGCAGTCTCATCATTGAATTGTGCCGCAACAGAAACAAGCAGTGCATTGTCGCGCACCATCTTATTGGCGATAAGGTTTTTCGCTATCGCACAAGAAGGATGAACATTGTATGTATCTTCCTCACGATACAATAACTCTACCTCTTTTGCACGCTTCTTGTTGTTTCTACGATACAGCCACTCCTTATGCACCTTGTTGCTGTCAACCTCAAAGCCATATCGGAAGATATACGCTGTATTGCAAAACACGATTTCAAACACTGACGGCTCTCTGGCAGTCGCAGCATTGAGCATAAAACTCTCTACATTCAAGGTCTCGCCAGCTTGTAGCTCCTTCATGGAGTTTATAACTAGCCATTTGAATGTTGAGAACGCTTTTGCAAAATTGGATTTACCTGACGCATTTGCACCATAAATGGCGGCTCCATGAAGTACTGCGGGGATAGCGTCACCCATTTCCGTCATTGAGTCTGTTTCTGGTATCGCTGTCTCCTTCAAATTAGTGGTCACCAAAGAGAGGGTAGACAGTTCCTTAAATGACAAATAGTTGCCTACTGAAAACTGTACAATCATAAAGATAACCTTTGAATATGTAATATTTTTGCAAATATACTGGTTTTCTTTTGAAAATACAAGAGTTTGTCGTTTTATTACTTTATTCATAATGACTTTTTTGTCTGTAAACAATGTTCAATGAGGGCTCAATGTTCAATTTCACTGAACAAAGACCCTTCATTGAACCAGACATTCCTACCGCTTTTTCCCTCGCAGTAAGTCATTCAGATCCTTATACTCACGATACCTTGCCGACTCATCCTTTACCTTTTCCCCGAACAGTCCGACAAATGTCTCCACAGTCTTTTGCCAGGCAATGTCGTTGTCGAGATAACAGTGGATTCCTTTGTATGGTTCCAGATAATCCATGGACTTTCTCAGGTTGGCAACAGAGTTCATCACTAACACATCAACCATACCATCCACACAGATTTCCGTATTGCCTTTCTTGCGCAATGTCATATACGACAGAAAATCCATAAAGCCTTCAAACACACATATATGTTCCAGAGTAACTCCGTTGGTATGATAAAAGACAGAAACATCCTTGTTCTTGATACATCCCTTGTAATAGGGATTGCGTACCTCAAAACCACCAGACTTGTTTGGAAAGGCGATAGCAAAATACTTCTTCTGTCTCAATGTATAGTGAATCTCCTTGCAGAAAGTCGTGGCGATTCCAATATCAACACCTCTTGATTGGAGATAGGATGTTAGGGCGTAGTTTCTTAGCGGCATCACTCGCAAATCAATCATATCATCTTCTACACTTGCATACAATGGACGCCCCTCTTGCTTTTTCTCTTTTACCAGACCATTGCTGTCACGTTCTATCATAGTCAGAACGGTATGTATGTCATTGGTGTTATACATACGTTTGCCCAGCTCTATCAAATCACCGCCTTCTGCAATTCCAAAGTCATACCATTCATGGAGATTGTTATCCACTACAAACGATGGTGTTTTCTCTTCACGCAATGGTGAGCGGTACCAATATTGCCCTCTTCGCATTTTGGCATGGGTATATCCCATATTTTCAAGATAATCCACTATGCTTATTTTCTTAGCTTCTGAAATATCCATTACTTTTTTCTGTTGTTTATTCCATATTTACTACTTGTCAATCACTTTATTTGCTTCACTTACTATAGGCATGCCCATAAAGTAAACGAAATTCCGAAGTGTTTTCAGATAGATTGATCTGTAACACCAGTCTATGGACTTCATATTCCAAATTCACTTTATTTGCTTCATCCTCTATAGGCACACCTATAAAGTAAACCATATTCCGAAGTGTTTTTAAGCCCGCTGCGTCTTGTCACATATGGTCTTTTGGGGGACTTCAAAAACACTTCATTTACTTCATCCTCTATAGGCACGCCCGTAAAGTAAAGTGTTTGCTAAAGTGTTTTATTCGTCCTCCTCAAACAGTTGCACATTTATCGGAACTTCTCCATAATAGAACATCTTGTCATATCGCTTCACCAACTTCAAGTCGTTCATCAAGTACTGCAACACCTTCACCATCACACTTCGACCTCGCTTGAACCCTATAGCCTCGTATGCAGGTATCATTGCCTGAATGGTCTTCTCAAAGCCCTTGATAGGCTTACCAGTAAAAGCTGATGCCAAAGCCTCTTCATGCTGTTCTATGGTTAGGTCGGTATATTTAAGCGGTACGGTTTTGCTATGTTCGTCCTCAGAACTATCATAATCGGTTGCCAGTTCTGGCAATCCCTGTTCGTTTACAGTGAATGCAAACGGATTGAACTCTTTCTCTCTGATGTGCAAGGCCTTTACCTCACTGATGTTTGGGTTATTGGTATTCTTGCTGATAACAAGCACTGTTTCCGCTTTGTTGTTCATTTCGGTTCCGATATGTCCACGCACATTATTGTCCCCCTTGTTCAAATGGAGAACGCAATGAATATGGATGTTGTATTTGGATGACCATTCCATCATCTTATTGATTACTTCTACCGATTCAGCAGCATTGTTGATGTCAAGCAACAGGTCTCTGATTCCATCAATGATTACCAGTCCATACCCTTCATTATGGCTCAGCGCATAGTCAATAACCTCAATCCTTACGGCAGGTGTGTACTCTCTCAGACAGATGAAGTCAAGGTTCTCGTTGTCTGTAGCTGTTGAGAGTCCTGCCAATTTCAGAATACGCTCCAACACATTGTGGCAATGATAGCGGCTCTGCTCCGTATCGACATAGAGGATGCGTCGTTTACCTTCTGGCAGACTGGCATGGTAGTTCAACACCTGACCATTTGCCAATGATGCAGCTACCAATGCTGAGACGTTAAAGGTCTTCTTCGCTTTCGCCTTACCTGTCGAAGCACTGAAATTACCCAAAGTCGCTATTGTTGAGTTGTCTATCCATATTATCTGTGGTGGCGTACTGTAGGTATCGGTCGCCTTTATCAGTGCGTCCTTCAAAATCTGTGACAGACGCACATTCTGTAGCTCTTCGTTGATTATCATGTAGCTGTTCTATTTACTGCTTGTTTCGTTTGGAGTAGCGTACCCTCGCAAAATAAGGCACACGCTTGTTCTTCTTCTGTTCTTCTTCTGATGCTGCATTGGCTTCTTCGCGTCCCATGCCACAGCCTTCATCACCAATGATATTTCCCAATGTAGGCACGTTGTTCTGTTTGAGCCAGGCATCCAGTTCCGTCTTGTCAAAGTACAGCATCTTGCCTCGTGGCTTGTAGTGCGGTATTTCCTTACTTGATGTCAGTTTATACAGCAGACTTTCCGAAATGCCGAGATAAACACACGCCTCCATAAAGGTCAATACGTTCTTGGTTGTGTAGATATTCTCCTCTAATAGAGTCAGACGTTCCAATAGTCCCTCTATAGGCTCCAACTTTTGGAGCAATGTTTCTATGGCGGTCACTCTGTCATTGAGTCGTTCCATAAATGTTGTTCGGTTGTTCAACATCGTTGTGCTCTTTTTTTGTTTATTCGTAAATGTGGAAGCGTCCTTCCGTTAGCTGCATGCTTTCGGGGTGCAAAGGTATAGTGGCTATGAGGACGATGAAAGAAAAAGACCTTGACAAGTGCCAATTGTAATGGTACCTGTCATGGTCTTCCTTTCACTTACTATACGTTACTGCCGTTTTTCATCTGTTTGGCTATGATCGTTCTCGTAAATATGATGCGTATACTCAACTACGAACACCCTTTCCTTTGTCACAGAAAGTCTCATACATACTTACCCTTATTATATAGAGGGGCGTAGCGTTGTTATTACCCTTATCTCATCCTCTATACGCTTACTTGTTGGCGTAGGTTTTCTTTTTATGTCAGATAGTGCACTCGACAGGGTTGTTGCACTTATTGGCTTGCCGGTCTTTCTTGACAGCAGATGTCCACCGTTCTCCATTGCTTTCTTCCAGTTCCAACCAATGAGGTTACCTTCCAGTAGGGCATTGAATAGCACAGCTACATTACGGGTGTTCTCTACTTTAAGGCTGAAATTGCTTTTACATTCCAACAGGGATTGCATGTCGTCAACCGATATCTCTGATACACAAAACAGATGATTCGTATTTGCGCAGTGGGCAATGCGAACCATCTGTTCTTTGGTCAGGTGACAATCGAAAGATAGCGGACGCTTCGTTTCTGAAACGTCCTCATGAGACATGATGTTTGGTGGAGGGGCATCCGTCGTATCAAAGACGTTTTTCATTTTTATGCAGTCCTCCAATGTGAATGCGTCACTGTTGAATAGATGTTGTGCAAGGTCATGGCGTTCCATCAGAATGCGCTTGGCAATGCTGTGATTTCTCCTGTGCACATTCTTGCAACCCACCTTGTTGCAGTTCACATGCTTGTGGCTGCAGGCAAAGTCCTCAACAAAGCGTTGGTGTGTCTTTACGCCATTTGTTACTTCATTTCGATAGCCAAATCTTGCTGCCAGAAGAATAGTCCATAATCCGTGCAATTCGTCCTTGTCGTTCACGAAATGTCTGTGTACTGTTTGCCATTTCTCAAAAAGAGAGATGACCGCCAAATTTTGTGGTCATTGTTCAATTAATTATGATGTGATGTAATTACGCAAAAAACTCTGACCACTGATGTAGCCAGAGTCTTGCGTTTGATTGTAAAATTCCGTATTATGTCGTGTCTCATAGTTACCTAATCGAATAGACCGTTAACTAAGTTAACAGCCTCGTCCTTCTTTTTGTTAACGATTTTGGCGTACACCTGCGTCATTCTCACGTCTACATGCCCTAACAACTTGGACGTTGTGTACAAATCCGCTCCAAGTGTCAGCATCATTGTGGCAAACGTGTGTCGGGCTGTGTGCACAATTTAAGCAAAAGCAACGGAAAGTGAAGATGAGAGAAATGAACTGCAAGTGGTTGAGAATGAGCAATATTTCATAATTCTGCCAATTGGCTGCAAAGCAAAGCCGAGCAGGATATTGAGTTATTTCAGTTACCAAACCGTTAGCGGTCAGTTACCGAAACTAACACTGCTAACGAGGTGAAAAACAAATAGTTTGTCACCAGTGTTTGTTGCACTGTTCTGCACAACTTTCAATGACAGAGAATGCTTACTGATTGATTATTTTTGCAAACTAAAAAAGTAAGCAGATGAAAGTTGAAAAATTCAAGGTGCTGCTCTACCTTAAAAAGAGCGGATTGGACAAGAACGGTAAGGCTCCCATCATGGGACGTATCACCCTCAACCGAACTATGGCACAGTTCGGTTGCAAGTTGTCATGTACGCCAAAGTTATGGAATCCACGTGAGAGCAGACTTGACGGCAAGAGCAAGGAGGCTGTGGAAGTGAACGCCAAGATTGACAAGCTGTTGCTGGCAATAAACTCAGCCTACGAGTCACTTGTGGAGCGCAAGACGGATTTTGACGCAAAGGCGATAAAGGATCTGTTTCAATGCAGTGCAGACACTCAGATGACCTTGTTGAAGCAGCTTGACGC
>CDZI01010608.1_pt1 | contig 47661 bp, 69 predicted proteins | sample 554811 | NCBI WGS metagenome assembly CDZI01 (sample SAMEA3182110, study PRJEB8094) | gut metagenome | biome: human; feature: gut; material: Stool; isolation source: human stools | place: Canada | collected 2013-04-23
GCCTGAAGGTCGGCGACGTCGTCACCTTCAGCGGCAGCAAGCACTACACCAGCGCGGCCGGCAGTACCGGCTCGACCTGCAAGCCCGGCAAGGCTAAGATCACGGCCATCGCCAAGGGCAAGGCCCATCCGTACCACCTGATCGCCGTCTCCGGCGGCGGCTCCACCGTCTACGGCTGGGTCGACACCAGCGCCGTCAGCGTCGGCAGCACTGACGACAGCCTGAAGGTCGGCGACGTCGTCACCTTCAGCGGCAGCAAGCACTACACCAGCGCGGCCGGCAGTACCGGCTCGACCTGCAAGCCCGGCAAGGCTAAGATCACGGCCATCGCCAAGGGCAAGGCCCATCCGTACCACCTGATCGCCGTCTCCGGCGGCGGCTCCACCGTCTACGGCTGGGTCGACACCAGCGCCGTCAGCGTCGGCAGCGAGGCCGCAGCAGCTACCTCCTACCGCGTGAAGATCACCGCCGACGTCCTGAACATCCGCAAGGGCCCGGGCACCAACTACGGCACCGACGGATCCATCAAAGGCGGGGGCATCTACACCATCGTCGCCGAGTCCGACGGCACCGGCGCGACCAAGTGGGGCAAGCTCAAGAGCGGCGCCGGCTGGATCTCGCTGGACTACGCGAGCAAGGTCTGATTGTGCAAAATGCCACCGGCGCGGCGCGGATCGCGCTCGGCCAGCGGCATCAATATCGACAAATTATACAAAAACCCGCTCGGGAGAGATCCCGGGCGGGCTTTTTCTGTTTTGTGGGCCTTTACTCCTCGCCGTCGTCAACGCCGAGCTCGTGGGCCAGCCAGTACATATGCTTGCAAGGCTTTTCCCGCTCTACGAAGTCGGGGCAGGTGCAGCCGATCAGCGTGGTGGCGTATTTGTCGCCGCCTCCACCGATGAACGTGGCGCACTTCTTCTCGAGGTCTACAACGTCGGGCATTAGGTCGCCGGAAAGCGCACGAGCGCGGCGATCCTTCTGCGGCTGATACTTCAGGTGGTCGCCCCAACGGCTCCACAGCTCGGCCGCGCTGGTGGCCTCATAGTCGGCCATGATCTGCGCCGTCTCCTGTTCCTCCTCGGTCGGGCTGAAGCGCAAGGCGCAGCCGTTTGAGTCATAGAACCCGCCGCACAGGATCGTCACAATATCGACGATCCAGCCGATACCGCAGACGCCGACCGTCAGCGTCCAGATCACGCCCGTGCCGATTTTACCGACATAATACCGATGGGCGCCGAGCCATCCGAGGAAAATGCAGAGGGCCAGCGCCACACCCTTGCTTTTGGGTGAGGTCGGGCGCTCTGAAGCTGGCACCGAGACGCCGGCGGCGCCGCCGGACTTCCTGCCGGAGCTGGTCGTGTAAGACAGGCCCGTGCCGGGCATACTGACAGTGGTGTGACTTTTCCCGGTCGTGCTGATCGTATGCTTCAGACCCTTCGGGCCGATGGACACGCTCGCACTCTTTTTGCCTACATTCAAGCGAACACCGGGGAGGATCTGCTTGCTTTTTCTAAACCGTGTTCCCATGAGTTACTCCTTCCTGATGACTTTTGTTTTTATTAGCGTTTAGTCATCTTTAGGATAATATTAGCACGGGAAAAATGGTAATGTCAACATGACGTGGTCATCTTTGGGATAAAAAGGAGGTGGGTGCTGCGAAGATTTACAAACCAGACGGAAAGTGCAACATTTCCGGCGCGAATGTGCGAGAGGCACGGCAGCGGGCTGGCCTATCTCAGGAGCAGCTCGCCTACAAGATCCAGATCGCGGGGCTCGACATCACGCAGAAGGCCATCAGCAGGATCGAAACCGGCGACCGCATCGTCGCGGACTACGAGCTGCAATATCTGGCCGACGCGCTGGAGACCTCGATCCTCAACCTGCTGGGTATAGAATGAGAGCGACGGGAAGGCCCGCCGCTCTTTTTTTACTTGACATTATAGAGCAAATGCTCTATAATTAAGGCATAGAAAAACAGGAGGAAATCAGCATGGAGAAGGTCGAAAACAACAGCAATTTGCAGAGGCTCCGCAAGGCCGCAGGCTTCTCGCAGTCGCAGCTCGCAAAGCTGGCCGGCGTCAACGTCCAAGTGCTTCAGCAGTACGAGCGCGGCGCCCGAGACCTGAACGGGGCCAAGCTCCTGACACTCCTCAAGCTATGCAACGCTCTGGAGTGCGGGCTGGCCGACATCATCACGGACAAGGAAACACGGGAGCAGCTCAGCGCATACGCAGCACACTGAAAGAAGGGACGGCCGGCGGCCGTCCCTTTTGCCATTTTCAAGGAGGTACATCATGGGAGAACATTTCAGCCACTTAACAATGACCAAGCGGATCCAGATCGACGCTTTTCTACGTGCCGGCATGAAGCCGACCGAGATCGCCAAGGAGATCGGCGTCCATTATACCACCGTCTACCGGGAAATGAAGCGAGCCACCTATGAGCACCTCAACAGCGACCTGACCACCGAGATCCGCTACAACCCGGACGAAGCCGACCGGCTCTACCGGGAGCACCTGAAGGCGAAGGGCCCGGATCTGAAGCTCGGCAACGACTACGAGCTGGCCGACTACCTCGTCGAGAAGATCCGCGACGAGAAGTACAGCCCCGAGGCTGCCGTCGGCGAGGCCGAGGTCAACGGCTGGCGCTTCAAGACGAAGGTCTGCGCGAGCACCGTCTACAATTACATCCGCGGCGAAGTGTTCGGCGACGAGCTCACGACCGAAATGCTGCCGCAGGGCGGCAAGCGCAAGCCGGCCAGAAAGGCACCAGAGGGCACCATCTCCCGGGCCCCGGCAGGCAAGAGCATCGAGCAGCGGCCGAAAGAAGTCGACACCCGCGAGACCTTCGGCCACTGGGAGATGGACAGCGTCGAAAGCTGCCAAGGCGTCAGCAACACCCTCCTCGTGCTGACTGAGCGCAAGACCCGGAAGGAGATCATCATCCCGCTGCGGGATAAGACGAGCGCCAGCGTCGTCCGGGCCCTGAACGGCATCGAGCGCAAAGTCGGCGCCCTGTTCCCGAAGATCTTCGCCAGCATCACGGTCGACAATGGCTGCGAGTTCGCCGACGCGGCCGGCATGGAAAAGAAACGCCGCGGCAAAGGCAAGCGCACCGAGATCTACTACTGCCACCCGTACACGCCAAGCGAACGAGGCAGCAACGAGAACCAGAACGGCCTCATCAGGAGGCACATCCCGAAGGGCACCGACCTGAGCCAAGTCTCGCCCTGGGAAGTCAAACAGGTCGAGGAGTGGCTGAACAATTACCCCCGGAAAATGTTCGGTTTTCTGTGCTCCGAGCAGCTTTTCCGGGCTGAAATCGCCGCTCTGCTGCCCTCGTGAAAAATTTTTTAGGCTTTTTTAGCATTTAATCTTGACAAAAGCGCTCGTGTCCGCTAATATTAAATGCACAGAGACTCCAACCGAGTCCGCTGTGCATTTTTTCTTTTTTATCGACCAAATAAGACGGAGGTGAGACCGACGGGAAAGTACCGCTACCTGACCTTCGAGGACAGGAAGAAGATCGAGGCGTGGCACCTGATCGGAGACCGGCCGGCTGACATCGCGGCCCGCCTCTCCGTCCACTACACCACGATCTACAAGGAGCTCCAGCGTGGTGCGACCGGCACGCTGGACAGGAACCAGCGCGAGGGGTACAGCGCAGAGCTCGCCGAGAGGCGGCTCCGTGAAAACTTCAAGCGCAGGGGCAAGAAACGAGCAACGGCCGAAACATAAGCCAAGATCACCCGGCTCCGGCCGGGCCGAAGAAAGGAGACCCCCATGAGAAGCAGAAGAAACAACACGACCCTGACACGCAAGGTTGACAAGTGGAACCCTCGCAAGGTGTGGCTCATTAAGCGCTACGCCGACGGACACTATGCCATCAACCAAGAAGTCGGCGGTCGTGTTTTTTATTCCAGCTACCAGAGAGCAACCAAGGCACAGATCGCTGCGATCTTCGCCTGCTGCTAATAGGAGAAGTCAATGCAGCCAGTAAAAACCGAGTACGTCCTGTCGCTGAGCTATGGAAAGGATAGCCTTGCCTGCCTCGGAGCCATCGAGCACCTCGGGTGGCCTCTCGACAGGATCGTGACCGCCGACGTGTGGGCGACCGACGACATCCCCGCGGAGTACCTGCCCGTCGTGGCCTTCAAGAAGTATGTAGACAATTACATAAAAGAGCATTACGGGATCACCGTGGAGCACTACTGCGCGACCAGAGTCGATGGCGTCAAAAAGGACAAGGTCACATACAACGACGGTTTTTACCATGTTTTGCAGTCTGGCGATCACGCTGGAACAATCAAGGGATTTCCGATGCAGCGAGGCCCGTGGTGCCAAAAGCTAAAGCTCAACGCTATGGAGCAGGCCGAGAAAATGACCTACGAAAAGCTGTTCTATCATGTACGAGAGAGCGGAAAGCGAAAAGGCCAGATTGTAGGCTTTCCGTTTATAGGGCACCCCGAGTGTCAGAAGGCTCTCAAGATCGGCGCACTCAGAAAGATGATGAAGGAGGTCAACGGCACAGAACACAGGGTCGTGCAGTATCTCGGTATAGCTGCGGACGAGCCGGATCGGATCGCCTCTCAAGTCGGCAAGGACAACATCATGCTGCCCCTTGTGGAGCTCGGGTGGGAGGAAGATCTCTGTGGGCTATGGTGTAAATACAACGGCCTGCTGTCTCCGACATACGAAACATCCACGCGAGACGGCTGCTGGTTTTGCCATAATCAAGGAGTCGATCAGCTTCGCAACCTGAGAAAAACATACCCCGAGCTGTGGGAGATCCTCTTGAAATGGGACGAGGACAGCCCCGTCACATTCAAACCCGGCAGAACAGTCCACGACTTCGACCGCCGCTTCAAGCTCGAGGACGAGGGACTCCTGAAGGCTGGCGATCCTTGCTTCAAATGGTCGCAGCTCAACGAGCCCATCCAACTATCTTTATTTTGAAAGGAGTGAGCCACATGGGAAAAACGAACGGGATGAAATACGACGCAGCCCTCCTCTGCCGGGGATCCTTCCCGGCGACTCTGGAGGAAAACGGCGAGCCCTGCATCGTGGAGGCCAGCGTCTACCGGCTCAACGCTGTGGCCGCTGCCGGCTTCATGCTGGACGGCCCGGAGAGCCTGCTCCTCCACCTCGGCCTCAGTGAGACCGACACCTACATCACCAAGCACGAGATCGACGACCTTGTCACGGTCGTCAGGATCCTCAGAAAGGAGGCAGACACATGGCAGCATTGAGAGACATCGCCCGAGACGTCGCAGAGGAGATCCGCGACGGCATCGGCTGGGTGATCGTGTACCGCACCGGCCGCTCGTGGAGCGCCCTGACTCTCTGGAGCGATCTCGGGAGCGGCGAGTGGGAAACCGACGATCTCAACGACGCCATCGGGATCCTGAAAACCGACCCGGACGCCGTCGTCCTGAACGGCTACTACTGCGGCCACTTCGGCGAGGGGATGACCATCGACGAGATCGCCGCCGGGATCCGCTGGCACTATGAAGGCGGCCACAACCGCCTTGCGGACTATTACGAAGTCGAGCAAGGGCTGAACGCCATCGAGGAGGCCCGCAAGACTGCCGAGGCCGCTGGCCTCCCATTCTGCGAACGTCTGGCCGAGGGCCCGGACGACGAGCTTGACCCGTACACCTACGACGGGAGCATGAGCCTCGGCGACTACGAGGCCATGCAGGACGCCAGAACAGCCCGGGAGGAGCTCGCTGCCGTCGTGGCAGCACAGGCCCCGGGCCTGCCTGCCGAGAAGCTGGACGAGCTGGCCGCTGCGGCCGCCGGCCTACATATCAGCCCGGAAACCATGCAGCAGATCCTCGAAGCCTTCGACCGTGTAGCCGAGGCCGTCAAGGAAATGGCCCGCGCTCTGATGGAGGCGTTCAAGCCGATCATCGACTGGGCCAAGAAAACGGCCGAGCGCTTCATGGAGGCGCTGGCCGCCGGCATCGTCCCGAGGAAGTGGCTGCACCTCGCCAAGCACGCCAAGAGGGCCAGAACCCGCAAGAAGTACCGCAACCGCATCAGGCGGGCCGTGTTCGCCGCTCTGGCCGCGGAAGGAGGTGGGAGCTCATGACCGCCAAATGCGTCGGCTGCGGGCTCGACTGGAACGTCAGCATCTACCAGAAGATCCCCCGCACCGGCTACATCTGCCCGCACTGTGAGAGCCGGATCCGCGCCGGCGAACCGCTGAAGAATATACAGGCCAGCCCCAAGGGCCGGCCGCCAAGAACGAAAGGAGCAAAACCATGAAAAAAGCACTCAAGACCGCACCCCGCGGCACCGCCTTCAACTATGCCGGCCAGCGCTGGGTCGTGCTGGAACATAACGCCACCGGCACCCTCTGCCTGACTGAGAAGATCGTCGAGGATCGCGCCTTCGACGACGGCAACTGCAACGACTTCAGCAAGTCCAGCAGCCTGCGCTACCTGAACGGCCCCTTCCTCGACACCCTGATCGACGCCGCCGGCTGCTCCAGCGCCTTCCTGGCGGGTGAGCTCGACCTGACGGCCGACGACGGCCTGAAGGACTACGGCACCTGCAACGTCACCATCTTCCTGCTGACGGTCGACCAGTACCGGCGCAACCGCGACGTGATCCCCAACGCAGATGACTGGTGGTGGCTATCCACGGCCGTCAGCACGGCATCCAATGGGTACGAGCATAGCGCCCGCTTCGTCCACACCGATGGCACGCTGAGCTGGGACAGCGCCTGCTACGGCTACTACGGCCTGCGCCCCGCTTGCTATCTGGACTCCGATCTCCCGATCTCCTTCGACGAGCAGGACGTGACCGCGGAGCAGGCCGGCGACATCGTCAAGGAGCTGATCGAGAGCTTCGGCGGCAGCTTCGCCACCGAGGAGCAGCTCAGAGCTGCGGCCTCCTTCATGCTCGGCACGCTGCGAGCCACCAGAGAACAGGAGGCGGCCCATGAGTAACCTGACCGCCCTGCTGAACAAGTATAAGGCCCTCGTAATCTTCGACACCGAGACCAGCGGCCTCGACTTTGACAAGGATCAGATCATCGAGCTGGCGGCCCTGCGCGTGGAGCGCACGGCCTCCGGCGGGCTGAGGATCGCCGGCAAGATGGACACCTTCATCAAGCTGCCCGAGGGCGAGACGCTGCCGGAGAATATCGTCAGCCTGACCGGCATCACCGACACCCTCCTCCAGACCGAGGGAGTGCAGCCAGCCAAGGCGGCCAGCCAGATCGCCAAGCTCATGCAGCCGGGCCCCGTCCTGATGATCGCCCACAACGCACAGTTCGACGCCTGCTTTCTGCGCGGCCTGCTGCGCGGCGCAAAGGTCGGCCGGATCGACTGGCTGGACAGCCTGACGGTCTACAAAGACCGCCGGCCCTACCCTCACAAGCTCGCCAACGCGATCCTCGCCTACGAGCTCGAGGACAAGGTGCAGAACAGCCACCGAGCGATCGACGACGTGCTGGCCCTGTTCGAGGTGCTGAAGGCGATGGACGACGAGCGTGACGACCTCGCTGCCTACGTCAACCTGTTCGGCTACAACCCGAAGTACGGCGTCAGCGGCCGCAGGATCGTCGGCGTCAGATATGAGCCGCAGGGCTTCAACAAAGCCATGACGCGGCCGGAACAAACCCTCCCGGCCCGCATGGCCCGGAGGTGAGGACAATGAGCAAGAGCTCACCGATCACAATCACGAGCGAGGAGCTGCGCGAGCGCGTCGAGGAGCACCTCGACCGCTGGATCCCGGACGACGTCTGGAACCGCAGCGAACCCTACGCCCGCCGCAAGCTCGACCTCTGCCGGGAACGGCAGCCGGAGGTCGAATACTACAACAACGAGTACCTCGTACTGCTGGCAGCGGACACCGTCAGAGAGACGGAGTTCAGCGACTTCACCCTCGCGGACTACGCCGCGAAGATGGCAGCCAGAGCTACGAGCTGAGAGGAGAAAACAATGGCAACAGTAACAAAAAGGGCCGCCTGCTGCAATCAGGCGACCCCTGCGAGAGGAACAGGCCAGCCAGCCGTCGGATCTCGCTCGTCGTACAGTATAGCACGAAAGAAGCGCCGCGCCAAGTACCTGCGCCGGCAAATCACCTGCCTGCTGCTCGCTGCTGCCGCCCTGACCGCCCTGATCTACGTCGTGGTCGGGGCGCTGACCCCGGACAAGCCCGGGACGGCCACAGTGGTGACACCGCGGCCGGTCGTCGAAACGCAGACCCCAATCCAGACGCCGGCAGCAGAACCGACACCGGCCCCACGCTTCGAGCTGAGCGCAGCAGAGCGCGACGTCGTCGAGCGCGTGGTCATGGCCGAAGCCGGCGGCGAGTCCTTCGAGGGGCAAATGCTGGTCGCACAGTGCATCCTCAACGCCTGCGAAAAGACCGGCACGCAGCCCTCCGAGGTCGTCGTGACGTTCAAGTATGCACCGGCCCGCCCGGAGCCGACCGACAGCGTCAGGGAGGCCGTGGCGGCAGTATTTGACGCCGGCGAGTTCATCACCGACGAGCCGGTCATGTTCTTCTACAACCCCGCAAAAGTCACAAGCACATGGCACGAGAGCCAGACCTTCGTCATCGAGGTCGGCGGCCATCGCTTTTTCGCAGAAAGGAGCCAAGACAATGAGTGATAAAACCAACGCGGCCATCGCCGCAGAACAGCAGGCAGCAGCTACCGAGGAAAGCTCGGCAGTTCAGCAGGCCGAGGCCCTGCCGGCTGCCACCCTCGAGGAGCTCGAGGAGTTTGACATCGGCAGCGTCGCCGATCAGGAGGCCCCGCGCTTCAGGATCACGGACGACCGCTGCGCAGACTGGGCCGTCCGCAAGATAGCCGAGGAGCGTGCGGAGTACGACCGCCTGAAGGAGCTGGCCGACCAGCAGGTCGCAGCCATCACCGAGAAGATGGAGGCAGCCAAGCGCCGACTCGAGAACGGCACGTCCTACTTGACGAGCTGCCTCGCCGAGTATTTCCGCACCGTACCCCACAAGACCACCAAGACGACCGAGAAATACCGCCTCCTCTCCGGCACCCTGACCCTCAAGAAGGGCGGCACCAAGGCAACGCCGGACGACGCGAAGCTGGTGCCGTGGCTGAAGGCCAACGGCTTCGGCGACTACGTCAAGACCGAGGAGAGCGCCAAGTGGGGCGAGCTGAAGAAGGGGCTCACCTTCGTCGGCAGCGTCGCCACCATCACCGAGACCGGCGAGATCGTCGAAGGCATCACCGTCACGGAGCAGCCCGACATCTTCAAGGTCGACTTGTAAAGGAGGCCCACCATGACAACCGCATCAGAAAAGAAAACCGCAGCGGCAGCCAAGACCGCGGAGGCCCTGCCTGACGTGGCCTCCTGCCTCTCCCTCCGGCAGAAGCTCGTCGAAATGAGGAAAGCCTGCCCGGAGATCCTGAAGAAGAAGCACAGCGACGGCGTCAGCTACTCCTACGCCAAGATCTACGACGTATGGGAGAAGATCACCCCGATCATGAACCAGCTCGGCGTCGACTTCGACGTCATCGCTGAGACGGCCACCAAGCACTCGGACAACGGCGACCCGCTGTACTGGATCACCATGCAGACCAAGACCCGCAACGGCGACAAGCTCATGTTCCTATATGAGGCGGATCTGACGATCCGCTGGACGAACCTCGACAACGAGGACGAGACCATCGAGGCCGTGATCCACTCGATCGGCTGGAACGACGACCCGGCCAAGGCCAAGGGCGCAGCCCACACCTACGCCCTGAAATACTACCTTTTCGAGAAGTTCACGGTCGACCAAGGCGAGGACGACCCCGACAACAACGACTTCAGCGCACAGGGCAAGGGCTCCGGCAGCGCAGGAACCGTCAGACAGGGCCAGCAGCGTCAGGGACAGGGCCAGAGCTCCGGCCGACTCAGCGACGCGCAGCTCGGCCGCCTCTACAAGAAGGCAGAGGCCGCCGGCATGAGCCGCGAGCGCACCGACGCCCGGATCCTCGAGAAGTACAAGAAGCAGGATCCAGCCACCCTGACCCGTCAGGAATACGACGAGATCTGCAACTCTCTCGACGCCGCAGCGGCGCAGCATAACCAGCAAGGAGGTCAAGCCTAATGTATAACCACACAGGACTTCAGGGGCGCCTCACGGCCACCCCTGAGCTCAGATACACCCCAAGCGGCACCGCGATCACGAGCTTCACGCTCGCCAGCGACACCGGCCGCAAGACCAAGGACGGCAACAGGATCACCAATTTCATCGACTGCGTGGCGTGGCGCCAGCAGGCTGAGTTCGCCTGCAAGTACCTCACCAAGGGCCGCCTCGTCATCGTCGACGGAGAACTGACCAGCCGAACCTATGAGGACAAGGACGGGAACCGCCGCAAAGCCACGGAGATCACCGTCAGGAACATCAACTTCAGCGACAGCAAGAAAGACGGCCAGAGCGCGGGCTCGCAGCCGCAGGGCGACGACTTCGCGGATCCCGGGTACGCAGACGCCTCCGGCTTCACGGAGGTGGACGGCGATGACAGCGATCTCCCGTTTTAGAACGACCGACGGCCGACCAAAGGCCGACCAATTAAGAGCCAAGGACACGCGGCCACAAAGAGGAGGTGACGACCGTGGCATGGATCCAAGTACATCAGACACTCAAAGATCACCGCAAGCTGTTCGACGCTGCTGACGAGCTTGAGATCTCGCCCCCGCACATGATGGGCCTGCTGATCTCCTTCTGGCTATGGGCCCTCGACAATGCCCCCACGGGCAAGCTCGACGGCATCACCCACCGCATGATCGCCCGGGCTGCTCAGTATGAAGGAGACGCCGAAAAGCTGGCCGCGGCGCTGATCCGGGCCGGCTGGCTGGACGAAAACGAGGACGGCGAGCTCGAGATCCACGACTGGTACGAGTACGCCGGCAAGCTGATCGACCAGCGGAAGGCCGAAAAAGAGCGATCGCAGCGTCGGCGTGACGCGGCCGCAGCAGCCGCAGGAGAAAACGCAGACGACCAACAAACGGCCAGCGGTCAGCCGAAGAAAGGCCGCAAGAAAGCCGCAGGCAGAGTAGACCAGAGTAGAGTAGATAAGAGTACAGATGGTACTACTCCCCCTTCCCCCTCTGACGAGGGGGCTGAAGAGGGCAAAAAGGACGCCATCGAGGTCAGGTTTGCAGAGTTCTGGAGCGCCTACCCGAAGAAAGTCGCCAAACAGTACGCCCTCAAGGCATGGAAACGGCTGCGGCCGGACGCCGAGCTGCACGAGAAGATCATGCAGGCCGTGAACGCTCAGAAGCGGAGCGAACAGTGGCGCCGAGACAACGGCCGCTACATACCGAACCCGGCCACATGGCTGAACGGCGGCCAATGGGACAACGAGCTCGAGGAGGTGACGACAGATGCAGAAAATCGGGGAGATCCTGAACGCAGCAACGCAGCCGACGCCGGCCGCGACTACTCGAAGGGCTTCAAGACAGCAGACGACCTCGACGACTGACGCCGGGGACGGCGGCACCAACTGGATCCTCAGCAACGACCCGGCCGTGGCAGATCTGCCGGGCACCCCGAAGCCGGTCGCCTGTGAGTTCTGTGGGGCACCGCGCCACACCAAGGGCTTCCCCTTCGGGGATCGTATCTGGTGGGCCCCATACGGGCCAGAGCGCTGCACCTGCCCCGACGCCGTGGCGGCCTTCGAGAAGGCCGAGACCGAACGCAAGGCCAAGGAAGAAGCCGAGCGCAAGGCTGAGGAGGATCGAAAACTCCGCGACAAGATCCAGCACATCGTCGGCGAGTCCGGCATGGGCGATCGTTTCCTCCGCAGAACCTTCTCGACCTTCCAGATCACGGACAGCAACCAGAAGGCCGCGGCCGTCGCCAAGCGCTACGCGGACAGCTTCGACAGGCTGCTGCCAATTCAAGGGCAGCCAGAACCCGGCCGCAACGGCCTATTCATCGCCGGCCCGCCGGGCACCGGCAAGACCCACCTCGCCGCAGCCATAGCCAACCACCTGATCGCTCAGGGCCGCCCGGTCATCTGCATGACCATGATCGACCTGCTGGAGCGCATCAAGCGCACCTACTCCGGCAGCGAAGGCGACGAGGGCAGCGTCCTGAAGATCTACAAGACCGTGCCGCTGCTGGTCATCGACGACATGGGAAAAGAGCCCCCGACCGAGTGGGCGATCTCGACCATTTACAACATCATCAACGGCCGCTATGAGGCATACCTGCCGACCATAGTGACCACCAACTACGACGCCGACACGCTGATCCGACGCATGACCACCCGGGACACCCGGGACGACACCACAGCCCGGGCCACCATCGACCGGCTGATGGAAATGTGCAGAGCCATCGCCCTGACCGGCGAAAGCTGGCGCCAGAAATAGGAGGACATCATGAAAAAGGTTTATATCTGCTCCCCGTGCCGCGGGGACTACGAGAACAACATCCAGCGGGCCAAGGAATACAGCCGGGCCGCAGCTATGAAGGGCTGCATCCCGATCACCCCGCACATCTACCTCACGCAGTTCATGGACGACACGATCCCGGCCGAGCGTGAGCTGGCCCTGAGCTTCGGCCGCGAGCTGGTGCTCCAGTGTGACGAGCTGTGGGCCTTCGGCCTCTCCCACCCGTCCGCGGGCATGGCCGGGGAGATTGAGGTCGCCAAGGCTGCCGGGATCCCTGTGCTGAACGGCTTCGAGGAGATCAGCCGCGTCGAGCCCGCTCCTGCTGCCGCCCCGGATCCTGAGCCGCAGGACGCTGGCAGCGTGACGCTGCACCTGCCCGGGCCGATCGGCAGCATCAGCGTCGAGATCGACGCCCGGATCGTCTGCGACCTCGCCGAGCAGTTCAAAGCCCAACCGGGCGCCCACTTCGACATCGGGCCGGGAGGTGAGCCTATTGACTAAGTATAACCCGCGCACCAACGCCGAAGGCTACCCGGATCCGACGCCATACGAAGCCGAGCGCCACATCAGGGCACAGATCACCGGCAAGCAGGCCAGAGTAGCCGGCAACTACTTCGAGAACATGATCTCGGCCTCCTGCGAATACTACCGCGACCGCGGGATCGCCAAGATCGAAAAGACCCCGGAGCCCATGAAGCCGCTCGGGGCTAAGAACCGCAAGGGCCAGTTCCTCGCCTGCTACACCAAGCAGGCCCAGCCGGACTACGGCGGCACCCTGAAGGGCGGCCAGAGCATCTACTTCGAGGCAAAGCACACCGACGATGACCGCATCGAGCAGCGCCGTCTCACGCAGGAGCAGCAGGATGACCTCGAAGCCCACCACAAGCTCGGCGCCGTGGCCTTCGTGCTGGTCAGCTTCAGCCTGTGCGACTTCTACCGCGTCCCATGGCCGGTCTGGCGTGACATGGCCGAGACCTACGGCCGCAAGTACGTCAAGCAGGTCGAGCTCGCTCCCTACGAGGTGCCGGCGACGGCTGGCTACATCAAGTTCCTGCACGGGATCGTCGGGCAAGCAGGGCCGACGCCGGCAGAATGTGAGGAAACCAATGGACAGCAAACAGATCGCGGAGGCCATGAGGCTGAAGCTGCCGGTCAGGTATAACGGCATCACATACCAGCAGATCACCGAGTACATCCTCTGGTATGACGCAGCCGGCACCCGGCGCACCTCTGTCTCCCTCCTCGATAAAAACAGCCACAGCATCACCAGAGCGCCGGCCGATCGTGTCGAGCTGGTCGCTCAGGAAGGAGGAACCGATGAACAGCATCACCAAAGAGACCCGGCGCGAGAGCTATGACGCCATCCTGCCGAAGGTCAAGAAGCGCAGCCGCCTGATCCTCGAGACACTCGGCGACCGTCAAATGACGGCCAGCGAGATCACCGAGGAGCTGGTAGCCGCCGGGAAAATCCCCTATTTCAACCGCAACTACGTCGCCCCGAGGCTCACCGAGCTGAAGGACATCGGCGTCCTCGAGACGGTCGGCCGCAGGAAGGCCACCCGGTCGGACGCCACCGAGGCCGTATGGGCCAGAAAGGAGCTGCCGCATGAGCCTCGATGACATCACCCTCGCCGTCGACTACTTCGACCTGAAGAAGATCGCCGAGAGCGGTCAGTGTTTCCGCTGGAAGGAGCTCGGCCCCGGCAAGTACCTGATCCCCTCCAGCCAGACCTGCGCCATCATGGAGCAGAAGGAACCCGACGACGACCTGCATCTGCTCATAGAGGAGGGCACGCTGCCGCTCTGGCAGGACTACCTCAACTACGGCGAGCGCTACGGCAGCATCGTCCGCGAGGCCCGGGAGGCCACGCTGGCAGACGGATCCCCTGACCTGTTCCTCCGGGAGGCCGTGCTGGAGGCCGCCGGCGTCCAGATCCTCACGCAGGATCTATGGGAGACGCTGGTCAGCTTCGTCATCAGCCAGAACAACAACATCCCGCGGATCAAGAAGCTGGTCGCGGCCCTCTGCAAGCAGTTCGGAGAGCGTCGGCAGCTCGCCGGCCACGAGTTCTACACCTTCCCGACATGGGATCGGCTGGCCGGCCAAGACCTGAGCGGCCTCGGCCTCGGCTACCGCGACAAGTACGTCGAGCAGCTCGCTCAGAACGTCGCCGACGGCCGGATCGACCTGCATGAGCTGACCGGCATGGAGACCGAGCAGGCCCGCACCTACCTGAAAAGCATCCACGGCGTCGGCAATAAGGTCGCCGACTGCGTGCTCCTGTTCGGACTGCACCGCGTCGAAGCCTTCCCGGTCGACACATGGATCCGGCAGGTCATCGACGAGCACTACGGCGGCAAGTTCCCGGTCGAGCACTACGACGGCCACGCCGGCATCATCCAGCAGTTTATTTTTTACTATATGCAGCAGCACAAAGGAGGTAAAACCACATGAACAAGAACATCGACAGGTCGAGCATCCTGCAAATGGCCCGCGGCGCGTTTCAGGAGCGCGTCGACTACGAGATGGGCCGAGTCGTCGACAACATCCTCGACCTCAACACCAAGGCGACAGCCAAGAGGAAGATCACCCTCACCATCGAGCTGACGCCTGACGACGAGCGCCAGACGATCTCTGTGGCTGTACAGGCCAAGGCAACGCTCGCGCCCACCAACCCGGTCGCAACGGCCCTCTGCATCACCAGCGACGGCAACGGCGAAATGGTCGTGGCCGAAATGGTGCCGCAGATCCCCGGCCAAATTAACATGGACGGCACTCAGCAGGAGGCCCCCAAGATCCTGAAGCTCGTACAAACTGCCAACTAAGAAAAGGAGGACAACACAATGCTCGCAAAAATGATCGACAAAATCGTCGCCCTGAAGGAGACCAAAACCTTCGAGATCGCCGGCCAGACCTACGCCGACGCACCCCTCACCCGGATCCCGCCCCACGTCGACCGGCCCGACTGCATCAGCGTCAGCGGCCTCGATGGCATCTGCAAGCTGATCCGCACCGAGCTCGCCAAGATCAACACCGTCATCATGGTGCAGGCCAAGAGCTACAAGAGCGTCGAGGTCATGACCACCTACCTGCCGGACTTCTCCCGCAATATCCTCTACCGCGCCGAGGCTGACGTCCCGGGCCTGCGCACAGGTTTTCGCAGCCGCGAGGTCGCGCTGATCGAGCTGCGCAGCCTGTTCATCCCCAACGAGGGCACGGCCTACCTGCTCGACCTGCTGAGCCGGATGACTGACGAGAACAGCGTCTCCACCAAGGACAACGGCGTCACGCAGACCGTGGAGGCCCGTCAGGGCGTCGCCCTCAACGCTCTCGTCGAGGTCAAGCCCCGCATCCAGCTCCAGCCGTTCCGCACCTTCCTCGAGGTGCCTCAGCCCGAGAGCGAGTTCCTGCTGCGCGTCGACCCCAACGAGGGGATCGGCTTCTTCGAGGCCGACGGCGGCGTCTGGAAACTGGAGGCCAAGCGCAACATCGCCGACTACTTCGAGAAAAACCTGAAGGATCTGATCGAGGCCGGCAAGGTCGTCGTCATGAAGTAAACCAGAAAGGCCGGGCGGGCAGCACCCGCTCGGCCGTCTGAGAAAGGAGCCACGCATGAAAGAATACACAACACTGACCCGGGAGGCCGTCGACGTAGTCGAAGGCGCCGCCCGATACATGAGCGAGACGACCCCGATGGAACACTGGAGCGACAAAATGCTCGATCTGCTCCTGAACGGGCCCACGATCAACGGCATCAAGAAGGACGAAGTCAGGGCGCTGCTGCGTCAGACCTATGCAGCCCTGAAGCGCTACGAGGTGATCGGCCCTATGGCCTCGCCCTTTATGAACGACCCGACCGCCATCGTCGCCCTCGCCTTCAGGGAGCTGTACCCGCGCCTCGAATACTATGCGCAGTACGTCCCGGGCCTCGAGGACGAGGAAGGGAAACCAGCCTACGGCCTGACCATATTCCCGGACGACGGCAGCACGCCGATCGTCTGCATCTCGGCCGAGGTGCCGATCAGCGCCGGGCCTGAGCTGCTGGCCCACGAGCTCGCCCACGTCGCAGCCGGCGAAGCCGTCGAGCACGGCCCTGAGTGGAAGGCGGCCGAGGAGGCCATCTTCCAGAAGTACAACGAGATCCTCGACGCCAAGATCCCCGACGAGCCCGTGGAGGTGACAGTCACCTCGCACGAGGTCGGCGACGGCGGGATCCTCGCCATGCCTCTGAAGGCCAACATCCCCGACCCGCAGCGCGACGACTGGAAGCTCGTCACCTGCCCGATCTGCGGAGCTGAGTGCTGGGAGAATGACCTCGCCCGTCAGGCTATGGCAGCCGAGCCCGAGCTCCGCGCAGCGTGCACCATCTGCGCCCTGAAGGCCGGCGTCACCACCGGCGGCAAACACTGAAAGGAGGAAACCATGAACGACAACAACAAGAGCAGCGGCAGCTCCGGCGGCATCTTCTGGACGCTGCTGGCCGTCGCTTTTATCGTACTGAAGGTCACGCACCTGATCGACTGGCCGTGGGTGTGGGTGCTGGCCCCGATCTGGATCCCCACCGGGATCGTACTGGCCGCCATCGTGGTCGTGCTGATCGTCGTGCTGACAAAGGAGACGATCAGGTCGCTGGAGAGGAGGAACCGCCGATGAATAGAGCAACCTGCCGAGGCTGCGGCGCTCCGATCGTCTGGATCAAGACACCGGCCGGGAAGGCCATGCCGTGCGATCCGGCGCCGGTCTACTACAAGGCAGCGCCCGGCGGGAAGGACAAGATCGTCACCACCCGGGGCGAGGTCGTGAGCTGCGAGATCGTGCCCGGAGCTGAGGCCACAGACGCCGGATACCGGCCACACTGGGCCACCTGCCCGCAGGCCGGGCAATTCAAGAGAGGAGGAAAGCACAATGGCAAAGGATAAACCACAGCCGCAGGACGGGCCGGAGCTGGCCGAGTACATCACCACAGCGGAGCCGAAGGCATACGCCGACGGCGTCCCCGTGTTCTGCGCCCATGACGCCATCGTGCCGATCAAAGACCTCCAGCCGAACCCGAAGAACCCGAACCAGCACCCGCCGGAGCAGATCAAGCTCCTCGCCTCGGTCATCCGGGCGACGGGCTGGCGCGGGCCGATCACCGTCAGCACCCGCAGCGGCTACATCGTAAAGGGCCACGGCCGCCTCATGGCCGCCGAGCTCGACGACCTGAAGGAGGTGCCGGTCGACTACCAAAACTACGCCAGCGAGGCCGAGGAGATGGCCGACCTGACCGCCGACAACCGCATCGCAGAGCTCGCCACGATCGACAACAAAATGCTCGCCGAGGTATTTGCGGACATAGACACGGGCGAGATCCCGTTCATGCTCTCCGGCTACACCGAGGAGGAATACGGCAACATCGTCACGGCCCTCTCTGAAGCCGTCCACGATCAGGAGCTCAAGGGCGACCCTGACGCCGAAATCCCACCGCCGGCCAAGCCCGTCACGCAGTACGGCGACCTCTGGATCCTCGGCAAGCACCGCGTCCTCTGCGGAGACTGCACCCGGCCGGAGGATCGCGCCCTACTGCTGGATGGAGCGACGCCGGAGATCCTGCTGACTGACCCGCCATACTGCTCAGGCGGCAGCAAGGAGTCGCAGAAGTCGACCGGCAGCATCGGCACGACACACAAGGACGGCAAGGCCCCGAAGATCGCCAACGACATCCTCAGCACCCGAGGCTACCAAAACCTGATCCGCGGCGCCCTGACCGACATCCCGTGCCTCTACGCCTACATCTTCACCGACTGGCGAATGTGGGTGTATCTGTTCGATCTGGTGGAGGCTGCCGGCTTCGGCGTCAAATCTGAGATCGTATGGGACAAGGGCACGCCGGGCATGGGCGTCGGCTGGCGATCACAGCATGAGCTCATACTGTTCGGCGCCCGGGCCGCGACACACTTCGACGGCCACAAGGGCTACGGCAACGTGCTGAGCATCTCCCGCTCCGGGAATGAGCTGCACCCCACTCAGAAACCCGTCGAGCTGCTGGAGAAGCTCGTCGACAACACGGACTTCGCCAAGGGCGTCTATGACCCCTTCGGAGGATCCGGCACAACAATGGCCGCCTGCGAGGCACACGGGCAGCCCTCGTACCTGATGGAGCTGACGCCGGCATACACCGACGTGATCGTGAAACGATACATCAGCATCACAGGCAAGAATAACGTCCGCTGCGTCCGTCAAGGCAAGGAGCTCCCGCGGGAGGCCATCGCCGAGATCTTCGAGCCCGACGACGAAGGAGGTGAGCAGGAGTGACGCCCTGAAGAAATGAACGATCAACCAAAAACCAAAAGGATCAAGGAACGGCTGCACAGGTACACGGCCCTGCTCAGGGACATCGACAACCAGCGCGAGCGCCTCGACCGCATGGAGGCCACGATCGGCAGCCCGTCCGGGCCTGATCTGTCTGGTATGCCACGGCCGCAGGGCGGCGTCTCCAACCCCGTCGCCGCTGCCGTCGAGAAGAAGATGGAGCTCGAGGCGAAAATCCGGCAGAAGGAGGCCGAGGAGAAAGCCGAGCGCCGGGCCATCGAAGCCATGACCGAGCTCATGGACGACCCCGACGAGCGCCTGACCATCCAGCTCAAGTATCTCGACCGAGCCGAGTGGCCGGACGTCACCTTCGCGCTGTATGGCAACCGCCCCGACTTTGCGGACAAAGCGGACGCCTACCAAAGGAGGATGTACCGAGTCCACGGCCGGGCCCTCCTGAGCCTCGCCGAGATCGAGGCCGAAGTGAATGACAGCAAATGACACTAAAACGGAGCGAATGACATTGAAAGTCACACCGGCCCCGTGGTATTCTGTATCATACGAAAGACCGACGGACGAAAGCCGCACACGCGGCCAACGTCCAAAGGCCAGCCAGCCAACAACCAAAGAGAAGCCGCAAGGCAACCGAGCCGTCGAGCGTACACACGCCCGGCGGCTTTTCTATGCCCCGAAGGAGGTGAGCCAGTGGCAAAGGGATCCATCACCATGCGCGTCGAGAACCTTCAGAAGCTCCTCGACCAAGTCCAAGAGATCGACGAGAAGGGCCGCAAGGCCGTGAAGGCCACGGTCAGAGACGTCAAGAGCCGCGCCCCGGGCTGGATCGCTCAGGAGGTGACGCAGGTCTACAACATCAAGAAGTCAGAGATCACGCCCTCCAGCGGCAAGGGAGCCAAGCCGAAGAAGATGGCCGGCAGCATACAGGTCAGAGGCGAGACCATCGAGGAGATGACGATCACCTACTCCGGCCGGCTGCTGACCCCTGTCCACTTCGGCATGACGCCCAAGACCCCACCAGCGGGCAAGAGCTACACGCTGAAGATGCAGGTCGTCAAGGGCCAGAAGAAAGTCATCGGCCGCTACAAGAACACGCGCACGCCCGGGGGCCCGTACTCCGAGCGCTCGCACAATATCCTCATGGGCACCGGCAACACCAAGGCCGACGGCGTGGGCTACATTCCCTTCCAGCGAATGAGCCGCACCCGCACCGACATTCAGAAGTTCACCACCATCTCGGTGCCGCAGATGATAACCAGCGACAAGACCAGCGAGAAGATCATGACCAGACTCCAAGAGGAGACGGCCAAGCGACTCCAGCACAACCTCGACCGAGCCCTCGGCAAGTAGGGCCACACCAACGGCCGCCGCAGGGCCCCACAGCAGCCCACAGGACGCGCGAAGCGACGCAGCCGACCCGACGGACGGCCAGCCAAGAAAACGCGCCACAGAGGCCGCCAGAGCGCCGCACGCGACGTCCAGACGCGCCGAAGGTACTGTGACGCGACCGATCGGCCTGCGGTGCTGGCGAGCCCAAAAAACGCGCAGACTGGAAAAATTTTTTTCGGGCCGTTTCGTTTCGCGGCCCTGACCATTTTCGTGAGCTCACGAAAATGATGGCACGGAGAAAGGAGGAGAGCCATGCCGAACAACCCCAACACGAAGCTCGTCGACAGCAAGACCATCGCGGCCATCTTCGGCGTGGATCCTCGCCGCGTGCAGCAGCTCGCCAAGGAGGGCATCATCACCGCCACAAAGGACGGGCACGCCAACCGCTACGACCTGCTGCCGACGATCCAGAAGTACATCCGATACCTCAGCGACAAAGCCAACGGCCGCGAGCCGTCCAAGAAGGACAGCGAGATCGAAGCCCGCCGGCTGGAGGCTGAGGCAGACCTGAAGCGCAGCAAGGCCGACATGGCCGCCCTCCAACTCAAGGAGCTCGAGGGCACCATGCACCGCAGCGAGGACGTCGAGGCCGTAATGACCGACCTCGTCTACAATATCAGGTCAATGCTCATAGCCCTGCCCGGTCGTCTGGCCGTCGACGTCGTGGCAGCTCAGACAGCAGCCGAGGCGTCCGAGATCATCCGGGCCGAGGTCTACAAGATCCTCGAGGAGCTGGCCGCCTACAAATACGATCCCGAGGAATATGCGCGGCGGGTAAGGGATCGGGAAGGCTGGAGCGACCTCTCCGATGACGCGGACGACTAAAAAAGCCGCCGCTAAGCTGAACGCCGCCATCTCGGGCGCGGTCAAGCGCTTCGCACCGCCCGAGAGCCTGACCGTGGACGAGTGGGCTGACAAGCACCGCCGCCTCTCACCCGAAAGCTCGGCCGAGGCCGGGCCGTGGCGCACCAAGCGCACCCCGTACCTCGAGGAGCCGATGAAAGCCTTCACGGATCCCAAGGTGCACAAGATCGTAATGGTGGCAGCTTCACAGGTTGGCAAGTCTGAGCTCGAGCTGAACATCATCGGCTACATTATCGACCAAGACCCCGGCAGCATCCTTTACGTCCACCCAACGATCGACGACGCGAGGAAGTTCAGCCGGCTGCGCGTGGCTCCCATGATCCGCGACAGCAAGCCGCTGAAGGCCAAAGTCCACGACGTCAAGGCGAAGGACAGCGGCAACACCATCCTCCAGAAGTCCTTCCCCGGCGGTATGCTCACCCTGACTGGCTCCAACAGCGCCTCGGCGCTGGCCTCCACGCCCGCCCGGTACATCATCGGCGACGAGCGTGACCGCTGGGCCGTCAGTGCCGGCACCGAGGGCGACCCGTGGGCTCTGGCCGAAGCTCGTCAAGCGACCTTCTACAACGCCAAGGCCGTCGAAGTCTCGACCCCGACCATCAAGGGCAACAGCAACATCGAGACCAGCTTCTTCCAAGGCACACAGGAGCGCTGGTGCCACCGCTGCCCGGAGTGCGGCGAGTATCACGAGATCGTTTTCGACGACATCAAGTTCGAGCCCGAGGCCACACGGATCCGCGGGAAAAAGACGTGGAAACTGAAGGGCGGCGTCTCGTGGGCCTGCCCGGGCTGCGGCTGCCTGATCCCCGAGGAGACCATGCGCCGGCAGCCGGCCAAGTGGATCGCAGAAAACCCCGACGCCTATGCCAAGGGCGTGCGCTCCTTCTGGCTGAACGCCTTCAGCTCCCCGTGGACGCCGTGGCAGAAGATCGTCCTCAAGTTCCTCGACGCGCAGAACGACCCGCAGCGGCTCAAAGTCGTCTACAACACCCTGCTCGGCCAGTTATGGGAGGATCGCGGCGACCTCGAGGACGAGGACACCATGCTCGCCCGGCGCGAGGACTACGGCACGCGGCCGGACGGCACCCCTGTGGAGCTGCCTGACGGCGTGCTGGTGCTGACCTGCGGCGTCGATACGCAGGACAACCGCCTCGAGTACGAAGTAGTCGGTCACGGCCACTACGGCGAGACGTGGGGCATCGTCAAGGGCTACATCATGGGCCGGCCGGACACCCCGGAGGTCTGGCAGCGCCTCGACGACGTGATCGACCACGTCTACACCTTCAAGAACGGCCGGGGCCTGCGGATCTCCATCACCTGTGTCGACTCCGGCGGCCACTTCACCCAAGAGGTGTACGAAGCCTGCCGGGCCCGCATCCACAAGCGCGTCTTTGCTATCAAGGGCAAGGGCGGCGACGGGATCCCCTTCGTCTCACCGCCCTCGAAGGTGCCGATCCGCGACAACAAGAAGATCACCTGCTGGCTCTACACCCTCGGCGTCGACGCCGGCAAGGCGTCCATCATGGCGAGCCTCAAGGTGCAGGAGCCCGGGCCGAGGTATTGCCACTTCAACCGCAACCCCGACGCCGGATATGATCTCAACTACTTCAACGGCCTGCTCTCTGAGAAGCTGGTGCTCAAACACACCAGCCGCGGCGACCGCTGGGCGTGGGAGAAACTGCCCGGCCACAACCGCAACGAGGCGCTCGACTGCCGCGACTATGCGATGGCCGGCGTGAAGATCATCAACCCCGACATGGACGCCGTCGAGAGACGGCTCAAGGGGCTCGAGGAGAAGCCGGCGCAGCAACGCCAGCAGGCCCGATCCAAGACAAAGCGCAGCAAGGCGGCCAACGCCTTCGACGACTGGTAAGGAGGACACCACATGAAAACACGCGCAACAATCGAGGCAGAGCTCACAGCCAAAAGGAACCGGCTCGAGCTCTACCTGAAGCGAGAAGCCGAGATGCTGGACGGGGGCGTCCAGAGCTACGGCATCGGCTCCCGCAATCTGGCAAGGTACAACACCGACCTGAGCCAGATCAGGGACGCCATAAAACAGCTCGAGAAGGAAATCGCCAACCTCGAGGGCGCCCTGAACGGGCAGAAGCCCCGCAAGGCCGTGGGGGTCGTCCCCCGCGACTGGTAACATCGGAAAAGAGCCCCGCCCGGGGCTTTTTTCATAGGCATCGGGCCGGGAGTTTTCGCTCCTTTACTCTCGGCCCCTTGCCATCTTCTGAAAGGAGGTGAGCAACATCAGCAAGAAGAAACGCAACAGCCGACCGCAGAGCGGAAGGCAGCAGCCTCGTCCTGTCAATAAGGGCTACGGCGACGCCGGCGCGAGCTGGCAGAAGAAAGCGACCAAGGGCTTCAGAGCTATGAGCGGCAGCCCGAAGGAGGACATCGACGCCAACAACGCGACCCTCCGACAGCGTGCCCGTATGCTCTATATGGCGGCCCCGATCGCCACCTCAGCTATCAAGACCAACCGCACCAACGTCATCGGCGTCGGCCTGAAGCTCCAGAGCCGGATCGACCGCGAGGCCCTCGGCATGGATCAGGAGGCGGCTGACCTGTGGCAGGCAAAGACGGAGCGGGAGTTCGCCCTGTGGGCCAACCGCAAGGCAGCCTGCGACGCCACCGGCGTGAACAACTTCTACGCTATGCAGCAGCTCGCGCTCGCTTCGTGGCTGGTGAGCGGCGACGTGTTCGCCGTCATCAAGCAGTACGACCCCACGCCGACCATGCCCTACTCGCTCAGGATCCACCTCGTCGAGGCTGACCGAGTGGCAACCCCGACGGCCGCCGGCATCATGACCCCGCTGCTGGCGACTACCGGCAAGGCAGCCAACGGCAACACCATCTACGACGGCGTCGAGGTCAACCCCAACGGCATGATCGAGGCATACCACATCCGCAGCACCTACCCCCTCGAGCTCGGCACGGCGTCGACCAAGTGGACGCGCGTCAAGGCATACGGAGACCGCACCGGCCTCCCGAACATCTTGCAGGTCATGGACTCGGAGCGACCTGACCAGTACAGAGGCGTCAGCTATCTGGCGCAGGTGATCGAGCCGCTGCTTCAGCTTCGCAGGTACACCGAGAGCGAGCTGACAGCCGCGATCGTCGAGAGCTTTTTCACCGCCTTCGTGAAAACGGAGGCCGGAGCGTCCGACAACCCGTTCAATGAAGTGGGGAGCAGCCTGCCAGAGGTGAGCCGCGATCCCAATGAGTACGAGATGGGCCCGGGCCAGATCAACATCATGGAGCCCGGCGAGGACGTCGTATTTGCCGACCCGAAGCGGCCGGCCAGCGGCTTCGACTCGTTCCTGCGAGCCATCTGCGAACAGGTGGGCGCTGCGCTCGAGATCCCGGCCGACCTGCTGCTGAAGTCCTTCAACAGCTCGTACAGCGCCAGCCGTGCGGCCCTGCTGGAGGCGTGGAAAGCCTTCAAAATGCGCCGCGAGTGGTTTGTCGCTGACTTCTGCGCCCCGATCTACGAGGTCTGGATGGCCGAAGCCGTCGCCCGTGGCCGCATTGACGCCCCGGGCTTTTTCGCGGATCCGGCGATCCGCGCCGCCTATCTCGGCGCCGAATGGATCGGCCCGTCTCAGGGCCAGCTCGACCCGGTCAAGGAGATCACGGCCGAGATCCTCGCAGTCGGCGAAGGCTTCAGCACCCGCGAGCAGAGCACGATCCGGCTCAACGGCGGCCAGTGGGACGCCAACGTCGACCAGCTCGCACGCGAAAACGCCAAGCTCGCCGAAGCAAACGCGCCCCTTCAGGGCAGCAGCTCCTCCGGCACCGGCGGCGCATCAGGCGCAACCGAGCCCGGCGTGGTGGCTGCGCTGCGGAACGAAATCATCAAAGCACTCAAGGAGGACGAACACCATGAAAGCAAATAACCCGCCCCGCTGCATCGCGGGGCCTGCCCCTGCGCCTCCTACTGGCGGCAAGCTCCAGAAGTTCTGGAACATCGCCAGCACCGGCGACGACACGGGCGAGATCCTGCTCTACGGCGACGTCATGAGCAGCCAGCCGATCGACTGGTGGACGGGCGAGCCTGAGCCCGGCCTCTACATCACCCCCGAGGGCTTCCTCGAGGATCTGGCTGCCGTGAAGGACAAGAGCAACATCACCATCAAGATCAATAGCTGCGGCGGCGACCTCTACACCGGCATCGCTATTCACAACGCGATCAAGGGCCTGAGCGGCAACAAGACCGTCATCGTGGAGGGCATCGCTGCCAGCGCGGCCAGCGTCATCATGTGCGCCGGCGATGAGGTGCAGGTCTACCCCGGCAGCATGGTCATGATCCACGGCGTCAGCGGGCTCCTGTGGGACTACTACAACCTGCAAGACCTGAAGAAGCTCCAGAAGGACTTCGACGCCAGCGAGCGGGCCATCGCGGAGATCTACCACGCCAAGACCGGCATCGAGGTCGACCAGCTCCGCAGCATGATGACCCGCGAGACGTGGATGGTCGGTCAGGAGGCGGTCGACAACGGCTTCGCCAACACCCTGCTCGACGACGCGGGCCCGTCTGCTGCCCTGAGCGCAGACAAGAAGGTGCTCCTCGTAGCCGGTATCAGGCACGACGTCAGCAACTTCAGACACATCCCCGGGGCGATCCCGGTCAACAACAGCATCCACGCCGCTGCTGCGGCTGGAAATAAGCCGGAGACCCCGGCCATCAAAAACGAAGGAGGAAACAAACCCATGACCCTCGAAGAAATGAGAGCGCAGTACCCCGACCTCGTGGCTCAGATCGAGCAGCAGGCCGCGGCAACTGCAAGAACGGAGGCAATCACGCAGGAGCGCGAGCGCCTTCAGGCCATCGAGAGCATCGAGGCCAGCGTGGGCGACGCGCAGCTCATCCATGACGCCAAGTATGGCGAAAACCCCTGCACCGCTGAGCAGCTCGCTTTTCAGGCTATGAAAAAGCAGGCGGCTCTCGGGATCAAGCACCTGAAGGACAGCGCGGCCGACAATGCCGACTCTGGCGCCGGCGACGTCGGTGCTGCTCCTAACGGCGGCGAGGAAGGCAGCGAGACCGACGACAAGGCCAAGGTGGACGCCATCGTCGGCATCTACAATTCCACCAAGACCAGCAAGGGAGGTAAAAACTAATGAGCAAGAGACTCGACGAGAACATCGGCGCCGTGGAATACGACGGCCTGATCGTCAACAACGTGCCCGTCGCTGACGTCGTGACCGTGAAGCTGAAGGCCAGCACCGGCATCCTGAAGCGCGGCACCGTAGTCACCGGCGCTGCTGGCGCTGAGCTGGCCCCTGCGGCCGCTGCCCTGAGCGCTACCAACGGCACCTACATCCTGACCGACGACACCGACGTCACCGCCGGCGCCGTGGCCACCGCCTATCGTACCGGGCATTTTGCCCGCAACAAGCTGCACACCGATGGCAGCTACACCCTGACCGCAGCGGACGAGGAGATCCTGCGCAACGCCGGCATCCTGCTCTCCGACGCGATCGAATACTAAGAGAAGGAGGACAACAAAATGCCTTTTAACTTCTATGAGACCCACACGCTGCTCATGGCCGTGCAGCAGCTCACCCCTGCCACGACCTTCCTGCGTGACCGCTATTTCCCGACCAACGACGCGAGCGACGTTTTCGCCACTGACGACGTGCTGGTCGAGTACAGAGACGGCAGCAAAAAGCTGGCGCCCTTCGTCGCTCCCCGCAAGGGCGGCGTGACCATCCTGCGCAACGGCTACCACATGGAGAGATACACTCCTCCTTTTGTGGCTCCCAAGCGCTCCCTCTCCGCTGACGACCTGAAGAAGCGCGGCTTCGGCGAGGCCCTCTACACGCAGCTCACTCCTGAGCAGCGCCAGCAGACCCTCATCCTGAAGGACGCCGACGAGCTGGGCGAGTTTATCACCCGCCGCGAGGAGGCTATGGCCGCTGAGACCATGCTGACCAACGGCTGCATCATGAAGCACATCGCCGACGACGCTGACGAGAGCGACGAGATGGAGATCCGCTTCTACTCCGAAGGCAGCAACCCCGCAACCTACACACCTACGACCAAGTGGGACGCCGCCGGCGCGAAGATCCTCGCCGACCTCGGCGTGATGGCTCGTATGCTGACCAGCAAGGGCCTCCGCGCGACCGACCTGATCTGCTCCCCTGACGTGGCCGACACCATCGTCAACAACGAGGTCATCCAGAAGCTGCTCGACAACAAGCGCTACGAGCTCGGCATGGTCGAGCCCGAGGTGCTGCCTGCCGGCGCTGCTGTCATGGCCCGTCTGAACGTCAACGGCCGCATCATCAGCGTGATCTCCTACGACGAGACCTACACCGACGACGCCGGCAAGGATCAGCTCTACATCCCTTCCGGCAAGTGCATCCTGACCGCGCCTGCCTGCGGCCGCACTCTGTACGGCGCCGTCACTCAGGTGGAGCAGGCCGATGGCGAGTTCCACACCTATGCCGGCCGCCGCGTGCCGAAGTATCTGTCCAACGCTGAGGGCAACACCCGCAGCCTGACGATCTCCAGCCGCCCGCTGCTGATCCCTAACAACAAGAACCCGTTCATCGTTGCGGACGTCCTGACTCAGGGCTAAGCGCAGCAGAAAGGAGCAGACCATGATCCAGATCATCGCGGGCACCTTCGGCTACTATAACGGCCGCAAGGTGATCCCCATCACCAATCAGGACGGCCCCAAGCAGTTCGACCCCGAGCTGGAGGCCCGTCTGGTCAAGGAAGGCGTCGCCAAGTACGTCGACGCAGCACCCGCTCAGGCCGAGGATCCCAACACGCCCGACCCGGCCGGCGCCAATGCGCCGCAGGATCCCGGCCAGCCCGAGGGAGGCGCTGAGCCCCCTGCGGACGGCCTGCCTGAGTACAACGAGGACATGAAGCTCGACGAGCTGAAGGACATCGCCGCAGCCTACGGCGTCGACGCCTCTGCCATGCGCAAGAAGGCCGACGTCATCGCTGCCATCGAGGCGGCCAAGGCCGGCCAGACTGACGACGACGGCACCGACGACGAGGAGCCCCCTCAGTTCGGCGCTGCTGATCCCGTCTGATGGCCTTCAGCTTCAAGGAGGTGGTCGCCAACGACCGGCGCCGCGTTTTCCTCGATCTCTCTGAGTTCGGGGAGGAGCACAGAGTCGAAGGCAAGACCATCGCGGCTGTACTCGACGACAACGCCCTGCGAGAACGCCAAGGGGGGCAAGAGCTGAGCGTGGCAGAGTCCTCTCTGCTGCTTTATGCAGCGGTCGAGGATCTGCCCGCCCGGCGCCCGGCGGGCGAGGGCCTAAACGTCGACGGCCGCGAGTACATCGTCAACGACTGGAGCGAGGACATGGGGATCGCAACCGTGGCTCTCGGCCAGACCGTGACCATGTAGGAGGTGCTGCACCGTGTCCATCGTCAATAGCATCGAGATCGTCCGGGGCTGGCTGAATACCGAGGTATGCCCTCTGGTAAAGCTGAAGCTCCCCGACGACAACGCCACAGACGCCTCCTACCCCTACAAGCTGGTGAACCCGGCCGCCTTTTCCCTGTTCGTCCCGTCCAAGGACAGGACGCCCCCAAAGGTCGCGGCGCCGATCCCTTCGGTCTGCGTCCAGCTCGCTCAGGGGGAGGATGACCTGATCGAACACACCCGCGGCATCAAGATCCGGCTCTGCTTTTCTGCATGGGATCCCGGCTACCACGGGCCCGACATCTATATACCGCAGGGCAACGGCAGCGGCACCTATATCCAGCAATACAACAGCGAGGCGGCCGACTTCTTCCAGAAGAACGGCGAGGGCTGGCGTGACGCATGGAATTTTGTGGACACGGCGCTCAGACTGATCGAAAACGCCGAGTACATCGGAGACCTGCGCGTCATCAAGGAGCTCGGCATCACCTTCGGCCCCGTCGCTGAGCAGGACGCTGTACCTGACTTTTATCCCTACTGGTTTGCGTGGGCTGAGTTCTCTGTCGAGGAGACCCTCACCCGGCACGCCAAAAACTACGACCATCTGCTTTAAGGCAGCCGAGTCCTCGGCTGTCTAATTTTATGCAAAGGAGGACAAGCACATGGCAAACGAGTACCTCTACGGCGCCTACGGCCACATCGGCGAGACCGTGGCACAGAGCGCCGTGCAGGCGGGCACCACGCCGATCTATATCGGCACCGCGCCCGTCAACCTCGTGCGCGGCTTCGACAAGGCCGGCGTCATCAACGAGCCCGTGAAGATCAGCAACCTGATCGACGCGCAGAAAAAGCTCGGGTATGCAGCCGACTGGGGCACCTTCACCCTCTGTGAAGTCATGAACGCGCACTTCAACAACACCATCGGCAACATCGGCCCCATCTACGTCATCAACGTGCTGGATCCCGCTGCCGGCAAGCACAGAAAGGAGGCGCAGACGACCGCGCCCCTGAGCTTCGCAGGCGGCCGCGCCGAGTTCACCAGCTCCACCATCATCCTCGACACCCTGACCATCGCCAAGGCCGGCGACAGCGCCGGCAACTACGTCGAGGGCGAGGACTACGCCGTGGACTACAACTTCACCAAGGGCACGGTCATCATCACCAGCCTGAAGCAGGACGCGCAGCTCACCGGCAACCTGACGGCCAGCTTCTACGAGATCGACGACTCTCTGGTAGAGGACGCCGACATCATCGGCGGCGTCACCGCCTCCGGCGAGTATAGCGGCCTCAGCTCCATCGCCCTGCTCTATCCTGAGCAGTACGCGGTCGTCAACCTGATCGTCGCGCCCGGCTGGAGTCACAGCCCTGCGGTCTACAACGCTATGATCGCGGCCAGCCAGAAGATCAACGGCCACTGGGACGCCTTCGTCCTCGCCGACCTGCCTCTGGTAGACGGCGACGCGCAGGCCGTCGACACCATCGAGAAGGCGATCGCATGGAAGAAGAACAACGCCTTCACCAGCGAGCGCTCGAAGGTATTCTGGCCGCAGGCCACCGACAACCTCGGCAACAACTACCACCTCAGCACGCTGGCAGCAGTCGAGCTCATGCGTGCCGACTTCAGCCACAACAGCGTCCCGATGGAGACCTGCGGCAACAAGGCCGTGCCGGTCATCAAGCAGTATTTTGGAGCCAACGCCAAGAACCGCGGCTTCGACCAGCAGACCGGCAAAGAGCTCACGCAGAAGGGCATCAGCACCGTCGTGGCGTGGGCTGGTGAGTGGGTGCTGTGGGGCGACCACACCGCTGCATACACCTACGGCGCCGAAGTAGACCCCCGCGCCATCTTCGACGTCTCCATGCGTATGCTCATGCACATCACCAACAGTTTCCAGCGCGAATGGAGCCCGAAGATCGACGAGCCCATGACCAGAGCGCTGAAGGATCAGATCATCAACCGCGAGCAGGAGAAGCTCGACGGCTACGTCAGCATGGGCGCCCTGATCGGCGAGCCGAAGATCCTGTTCCTCGAGAGTGAGAACAGCACCACCGACATCATGAACGGCGACTTCAGGTGGGACATCAACGTCACCCCGACGCCTCCGCTCAAGAGCGCCAGCGTCTACGTCGCATACACCGACGCCGGCTTCTCCGTCTACTACGAAGGAGGTGAGGAGTAATGGCATGGATCGACCTCAACGGCCCCGTACTGGCTGACACCGTGTACGACGCCGGCAAACTGGTCGCCAAGGACGTGACCATCACGCTGCCGGCCATCAATCTCCTGACTGCTGACTTCAAGGCGATGGGCACCCTGACGCTGCCGATCATCGGCCAGATCGAGGCTATGGAGGCGACCGTCAACAAGGTCGGCACCGACATGGGCCTGCGCTCTATGGCCTCTCTCGACAGCAGAACGCTCGAGTTCCGCTGGGTGCAGGACGTCAAGAAGGCAGACGGATCCACCAAGACCGTCGGCTGCAAGGCGTTCCTCCGCGTCGTGACCAAGACGATCCCCGGCCTGTCCGTGGATCCCGGCAGCCAGAGCGAGAACGAGCTGGGCTACGCGGTCAGCCGCTACCAGCTTTTCGTCGACGGGACGGAATACTGGCTGATCGACCAGCTCAACCAGATCCTCCGCGTAGGCGGCAAGGACTACTACAAGCAGATCCGCAGCCTGCTGTAACAGACAGGGCCGCCCCTTCCCGGGGCGGCTCTTATTTTCGGAAAGGAGTACCCCATGAAGAACAAGATCACACTCAGCAACCCGCTGACCATCAACAACAAGAAGCGCACGGAGCTGACCTATGACGCGAATGAAATCACCGCGCAAATGTTCGCGGAGGCCGACGCCCGCAAGCTGACCGCCAGCGGATCCAAGAACGGCAACGCGGCCGGCGCGGCCGAGCTGGACTATGGTCTGCACCTCTACCTCGGCTTCGAGGCCATCATCGCCGTCAACCCCGAGATCGACATGAGCGACCTCGAGCGCGTCCACGGCTATGACGTCATGCAGATCATGAGGATCGGCCGGGATTTTATTTCCGGGAGGTCGGAGGAACCCTCCAGCCAAAACAGCTCCGGCGAGCAATCCGAGACTACGCCCGAGCCTTCCACACCTCAGTCCGAGACATCGGAGAGCGAAGGCTGACCGACTTCCTGACGGAATACGGCGAGGCCGTGGAAGAAGCCAAACAACAGGCGAAGCGCCACCCGGCGCCGACCATTAAAAAGCCGCACATCAGGAGGAGGTGACACACATGGCAGGAAAAGGGAAAGAGCTTCAGGCGGTCGTCAATCTGGCCGGCAGCATCGACCCCTCACTCGGGAAGGCGATCGAGTCCGCGCAGAAAAAGATCAGCGGCCTGAACGTGAAAGCTCTCGCCGTGGGTGCCGCCGTCGGCGGCATCGCGGTCGCCACTGGCAAGGCCGTGGTAGAGGCCGGCAAGTACCTGAAGGATCTCGGCAGCCAGTTCGATGAAGCAGCCGACGCCATCCGCATCGGCACCGGCGCGACCGGCGACGCTCTGGATGGGCTGCTCGATGACTTCGACGAGGTCTACAAGAGCGTGCCGACCACTATGGAGGACGCCAGCAAAGCCATCGCGGACTACAACACCCGGCTCGGCCTGACCGGCCCGCAGCTTCAGGAGATCTCCAAGCAGGCGCTCCAAGTGAGCGATATGCTGGGGGACGACCTCGGCGGCGTGATCGAGGAGTCGAGCCAAGCCTTCCAACAGTGGAACATCGACGCCGACAACATGGGCGGCGCGATGGACTACATCTTCAAGGTCAGCCAGAGCACCGGCATGGGCTTCACTGACCTTATGAGCAATATGCAGAAGTTCGGCCCGCAGCTTCAGGAGATGGGCTATTCCTTCGAGACGGCGAGCGCCCTCATGGGTCAGCTTGACAAGGCCGGCGTCAACACTGAGGAAGTCCTCGGCGCCATGAAAAAGAGCGTCGGCGCACTGGCGAAGGAAGGCATCAGCGCGAGCGATGGGCTGGCTATGTACTACGAGCAGATCAAGAACGCAGGCACGGCCGCAGAGGCCGCAAGCATCGCGTCGGAGATCTTCGGCACCAAGGCCGGATCCACAATGGCCGCAGCGATCAGAGACGGCACTCTCGCCGTCGGAGACCTGACGGAAAGCCTGCTGGAGAACGGCGAAACCATCGCCGGAGCGGCTGAGGACACCTACGACTTCGCCGAGCGGCTCCAGATCATGAAGCAGGGCCTCGAGGTCGCCCTGAAGCCGATGGCAAACACCGTGTTCGACGGCCTCAACAAGTTCATGCCCGTGCTGCAAAAGCTCATGGAGCAGATCGTCCCGGTCATCAGCGACGCGGTCGAGGCTGCGGCGCCTTTTGTCGAGGAGTTCCTCATGGGAGCGGCTGACGCTCTCGAGGACGTGCTGCCGCTGATCTCTCAGCTCGCGGCCGATCTGCTGCCGATCCTGACGCAGCTCATGAGCACCCTGCTCCCGCCGCTGCTCAGTCTGGTGCAGACTCTACTCCCGCCGCTGATGCAGATCGTCGGGGCAATTTTGCCGCCGATCGCCAGCCTTCTGAGCACGATCCTCCCCATGATAACGCAGATCGTGAGCGCTGTGCTGCCGGTACTGGTGCAGATCATTTCCACGCTGCTGCCGGTCATCACCCCGCTGCTGGAGGTCGCACTTCAGATCGTCAACGACGTCATCATGCCGCTGCTGCCGCCTCTGATGCAGATCGTCCAAGCGCTGCTGCCGCCTCTCGTGTCCCTGCTCAACCTCGTCATGCCGATCCTGAGCCCCCTGCTGGCCCTGCTTCAGCCGATCGCCTCCGTACTGGGGACGATCGCCGACGTCATCGCCAAGATCGTGAGCTTCGGCTCCGGCGTCATCAGTAAGATCGCCGGCCTGTTCGGCGGCGGGGGTGGCGGCGGGGGCGTCTCCGGCTACGCGACCGGCGGCTTCACGAGCGGCCCGTCCATCGCGGGCGAGGATCCGCGATACCCTACCGAGGCTGTCATCAGCTTCAACCCTGCATACCGCAACGAAAACCTGGAATACTGGGCCAAGGCCGGGCAAATGCTCGGCGCGTCCAACGAAAGCGACTACGAGCTGCTGAGCGGAGGCTCGAGCACGTCCGTGGTCTACGACCTGAGCGGGCTCTCCTTCTCCCCGCAGATCAAGATCGAAGGCGACACCGACGAGGACGCCCTGATCCGCAAGCTGCGCGAGCTGGAGCCCGAGTTCATTGACTTCGTTCTCGAAGCACTAAGCAGAAGGGAGGGCGGCGCCTATGTCACAGCAGACAGTCGGCTTTATTGAGTACACCGCACAAGGCGGCGACACTTTTGACAGCATCGCGCTGGCTGCCTATAACGAGGAGCGCATGGCGAGCGCCATCATCACCGCCAACCCCGACCTCTGCGACGTCCTGATCTTCGAGGGCGGCGAGCTGGTACGGATCCCGATCGTCGAGACCGTAACCACACCCGACACGCTGCCCCCGTGGAGGAGGTGATCCATGTGAAAATCTTATACCAAGGCGTCGACATCTACCCAGACATCAGCGTCCACCGCTGCTATCACGATATGTACGCCGAGAAGCAGAGCGACGAGCTGCTGCTGAAGCTGAACGACACCCGCCAACTGTGGGACACATGGAACCCCAAGAAGGGCGACACCATCGCCATCGAGGACGGAGCAGCCAAAACCGGCAAAATGTTCGTCGAGAGCGTCGTGCCCGAGTCCGGCATCGTGACCCTGCGGGCCTACTCCATGCCGCAATCCGTGAAAGACAAGCGGAGCAAGGCGTGGGAGAAGGTCAAGTTCCTGCAACTGGCGCAGGAGATCGCCGGCCGGCACGGCCTGACGCTCCAGACCTTCGGCATCACTGACCAGACCTATGACTACGTCGAGCAGAACAACCTCCCCGACTTCGCCTTCTTCCAGCAGCGCTGCACCCTCGAGGGTGCAGCGTTTCTGGTCTATGACGGCAAGCTGGTGGTCTACGACGAGGCATACATGGAAAGCCAGACGCCGAGCGACACCATCACCATCACACCCGCCAGCGACTTCCAGTACCGGGACGAAGGCGCCAACGCCTACGGCTCGGCCGAAGTAGTCAACGGAGGACTGACCGGCACCTTCTCGGCGCCGGCTGGCGGCGACAAAGTGCTCCACAAGGTCATCCCGATCCGAATGAGCGACCAGTCAGAGGCCGACCGCTTCGCCCGCGGGCTCCTGCGGGACGCCAACAAAGCGGCGACGGTCGGCACCCTCTGGACGGGCTCGCTGCTGCGCAACTACGCAGCGGGCTCCGTGGTCACTCTGGCGACCGAGGGCGTGAAGTCGTGGGACGGCGCGGCCTTCATCAGCCGGATCCGTCACGACTACGTCAAGACCCGGAGCAAGCTGTACCTCCGCAGACCACTGGAGGGTTACTAATGAACAGCAACAACCAAATGATCCAAAAGGGCAAGATCTCCACAGTGGAGGGAGCTGCTGACCGCAACGGCGACAAGACCACGGCCAGAGTGCTCCCCTGCACCGCTGACGGCATGGTCACGCGGCCGCTCACGATCCCGTGGTGGCTGCGGGGTAAGATGGGAAACCTGAAGCCCGGCGACGAGGTCGCCTATGCCATGTTCGAGGACGGCACCGGCATCATCCTCTCCCGCATGGACGGGGAATGGGACGGCACTGTGCCCGGCAGCGTAAAGGTCGAAAAGGGCGACGTGACCGTGCCTGACGGCGACGTCACCGCCTCCGGCATCAGCCTCAAGACCCACACGCACGCCGGCGTCCACGGAGAGACCAGCGGCCCGCATTAAGGAGGCGAGACGCACATGGCCATCATGGCGAAATGGGGCGGCAAGACGTGGGAAGTCTCCAGCCGAAAGATCGCAGCCCTGAACGGCATCTCGGCCGGCGTCGAGCTGGACACCGAGAACAGCGACGACAAGGCTGGATCCCCGGCTACCAAGACCAAGGCCCTGAAACTTCAGAGCCTCTCCTTCGACTTCGACGTCGCTATGGTAGCCGGCACCGACGTCCGCGGCGAGTATGAGTCATGGACTGAGCTCGTCGGCAACTACGCCCCGTTCTATCTGGCGGGCCGACGCTTCGGCCCTCCCAAGCTCCAGCTCACGGCCGTGAAGCTGAGCGACACCACGATCGACGACTTCGGCAGGATCCTGAAGGGCAAGATCTCCATCACCCTGACGGAATACGCCGAGGAGGCAAGCAGCAAGAAGGCGACCAGCTCCTCGAGCAGCTCGTCCGGCAGCAGCCCCTCCGGCACCAAAAAGGCCGCGGGGGTGGCAACCTACAAGGAGCTCGGCATCAGCTCCTCCGCTGCCTCGATCGGGGCGTCCAGCAGCGACAAGGCTGCGAGAAAACCCAACAACACACAACTGACCAAGTAAAGCGAGGTGATCCCATGAAAGCAAGCGGCAACGGCACGCCACAGACGTGCGTGCAGAACCTTCTCAAGACGACCCGCGGCGAGGTGCCCTATGAGCGCATCAAAGGGATCGACCGCTCGCTGATCGACCAACCGAGCGAAACGGCGGCCCCTGAGCTGGCTGCCGAGGTGGAGTTCGTAGTGGAAACCTACGAGCCCCGCGTGAAGCTCACTGACGTTGAGCTGGTAGCTCTGGCCGCTGAGGTGGGCGGCTTCGAGATCAACGCCAGCATCGACAACACCAACACATGAAGGAGGTGGACACCATGAGCGACGAGACCAACACCTACGGCGAGGACATCCACCTCACCACCATCGACTCAAGCACCATCTACACCGAGCTCATCACCGCTCTGGAAAAGGGCGCAGGTGAGCCACTCTACCCCGGCGACGAGCGCAGGATCTACGGGGAGGCCCTCGTGGCCGTGTTCGTCGCACTCTACAACAAACTCGACGACGTCGGCCGGCAGACCCTTCTCCGCTATGCACGCGGCGAAGTGCTGGACGCCATCGGCGAGCGGCTCGGCGTCAAGCGACTCGAGGGCGACACGGCCAAGACCGTCATGCGCTTCTCACTGAGCACGCCGAGAGAGACCAATATCATCATCCCGAAGTGGACGAAGGTCACGCCCGACGGCGAAAACTACTTCGCCACCGACGAGATCGCAGTCCTTCAGGCCGGCACCTACTCCGTGGAGATCCCCACGTCGGCGGTCGGCAACGGCGTCAAGTTCAACGGCTACGCAGCCGGCACGATCACGACGCTGGTCGACCTGATCCCGTACATCGAGAGCGTGACCAACCTGACCGAGACCGCAGGAGGTGACGACGGCGAGCCCTACACCGAGGCCGGCGACAACCGGCTGCGCGAGCGGATCAGGCTGGCCCCGGCCAAGAGATCCACGGCCGGCCCTGAGCTGGCCTACATCTACTGGGCCATGACAGCCGACAGCTCCATCATCGACGTCAAAGCGGTCAGCGAGACCGAGACCATCAGCAGGACGCTGACGGTCTACAACGGCCACGCCTTCAAAGGCGGCGCCACGCTGCTGATCGACACCCTGATCGTCAGGGCCCACGGCGAAAGCGCCGCGGCCGTGAAGGACGTCGACTACGCGATCGACTACACGGACGACCTACTCACCATCGAAGTCAAGGGCAGCCTCGCCGCTGCCGAGAGCATCGACATCGAGATCACACAAACCCTCGAGGGCTGCGTGAAGATCGTGCCGCTGCTGAAGGGCGGCAAGACGCCGGACAGCGCCATGCTGAGCAAGGTGCTGGAGGCGGTCAACGCAAAGGACACGCGCCCCATGACCGACAAGGTGCGGGCTGTGGCTCCGACTACCGTGCCCTATGACATCGAGATCACCTACTACACCACGCCGGACACCGAGGCCGAGGTCGTGGCAAATGTGGAGGGATCTGACGGCGCGATCGTCCGCTTCAACGAGTGGCAGACCACAGCGCTCGGCCGCGACATCAACCCCGACAAGCTCAGGAGCCTGATCCTCTCCCCGAGGTGGGCCGAAGGACTCGAGGGCGCGATCCGCGTCGACGTGGTCAAGCCTGAGCACACCGCAGTCGCCGACACTGAGGTCGCAGCCTTCAGCGGCAGGCTGACGGTCAGCCACAAGAGCGTCACGGGGGTGGTCTGATGAAGCTGCAAGAAGCCGAGATCCTGAAACTGCTGCCAGCATGGATGAGAGACGACGGCAGCGTCAAAGGGCTCGCTGAAGGCACCGACGAAGTCACCCGGGCTATGGCTGCGAGGATCAAGCTCATGAGCAGGTGGAACCAGATCGACCAGCTCGACGAGCAGACCCTCGACGAGATGGCGTGGGAGCTGAACATCCAGTGGTATGACAGCACGGCCCCGATCGAGGCCAAGCGGGCCGTCATCCGCAACAGCGACCTCGTCTACTCCAAGCTCGGCACCCGCTACGCTGTGGAGCAGATCGTCCGGGACTATTTTCGCACCGGCGAGGTGCGCGAGTGGTATGAGTACGGCGGCGAGCCCCACCATTTCAAAGTCCTGAGCGACAACCCCGAGCTCGTCAACAATAACCTCGAGCTTTTCCTGAAGCTGCTCGGCGTCGTGAAGCGCCGCAGCTCGTGGCTCGACGCGATCCTGATCTGCCTCACCGGCGAAATGTTTCTTTCCTCCGGCATGGCTGTCCGGGAGCACTCCCATGAGGAGCACGTCATGGGCTGCGACGAGATCTACCTCTACACCGGGGCAGTCGTCCACGACAACAACCGGGAGACCGTGACCATCGGCACCGGCGAGCTCATCGCAGAATAACGCAGAAAGGAGAAGCGCATGGCTGCATTTATCAACAACGACATCACGGCTGCTGGTCTGATCGTCCTCGCAAAGGGCGCAGCCGGCCAGAAAATCACCTACACCAAGATCGTCCTCGGCGACGGCTACCTCGAGGAGGGCCAGACGCCCCGCTCCCTCACCGGCGTGGTCAGCCCGAAGGCGGTCATTGACATCACCAAGCTGAAGGTCAACACCGACGGCACCGTGGCGGTCGGCGGCATCTTCACCAACGACCAGACGAGCGACGGCTTTTTCTACCGCGAGCTGGGCCTCTATGCAGAGGATCCCGACCCGGCCGTCGGTGAGGTGCTGTACTGCTACGGCAACTGCGGCGACCTCGCTGAGTGGATCCCGCCCACCGGCGGCGCCACCATCGTCGAGAAAACCATCGACATCGTCACCGCGATCGGCACAGCCACCAACGTCACCGCCTACATCCCGGCCGACGCCTACGCAACCAAGGAGGACTACGAGACCTACAAGGCCATCGCCCTCGCAGCGCAGGCCATCGCCAACGAGGCCATCGAGATCGCCCGGCAGGCCGTCCAGACGGCCAACGAAGCCAAGCAGGCCACGATCGACCTCAACAAGGCCGTGACGCAGAACACCAGCAAGATCCAAACCCTGTGGGACGCCGTTTTCAGCGAAATCACGAGCAACCCCTTCCAGATCACATTTGTGGATCTGTCTGGCATCACCCTGAGCTCCGGCATCTGGAACGCTACACTCCAGCGGCTCGAGTGCTAAGGCTGCCGGCAGAAATCACACGAAAGGAGGCTGCGAATGTATAGAGGCACCACACCGACCATCACCATCAACTGTGACATCGACGCCAGCGAGTTCGTGACCATGTGGGTGACTTTCCGCGTCCAGAAGCGGAGCACCTACGGCCAGCCGCAGGAAGTCGAGATCACCAAGCGCCTCGAGGACGAAGGCGTGGACGTCGACGGTCAGGTCATCAGCATCACCCTCACGCAGGCCGACACGCTGCTGCTCGGCTCGCTGGATCCCGAAACGGATCAGACCGTGGAGGTGCAGATCCGCGGCAAGACGGCAGACGGGAGGGCCTTCGCCAGCAACATTATGACGGCGCCGGTCAGCCGGATCCTGAAGGACGGGCAGATCTGACCGTGAGCGTCGACTTTAAGGCCAAATTCTCCGGCAGCGCGGAGACATTCTCGGCCACCATGAGCGAGGCACCTGCCGGCATGACGGCCTCCATGAAGGAGACCGGCGGCGGCACCGCCTCCAACTACCAAACCCTGCGCAACAAGCCGAGGATCAACGGCGTCGAGCTCTCTGGAGACCTGACAGCCGAGGAGCTCGGCATCACTTCAGACCAGCACTACACGCACAAGCAGGCGCAGGCTGCGAAGGTCTGGACAATCACCCACGGGCTCGGAAAGCGGCCGTCTGTGACGGTCGTGGACAGCGCCGGCACGGCTGTCATCGGGGAGATCGAATACCTCGACGACAACACCGTGCGCCTGACGTTCTGCGCTGCCTTTTCCGGGACTGCATACTGCAACTAAGGAGGTAAAGCATGAAGTTTTTGACCAACCTCGACCTCAGCCAGAACGAGATCCAGAACGCGGTCATCCAGCCTCTCGCGGCGGCTCCGGCCAACCCCAAGCTCGGCCAGATCTACTACAACAGCTCCGACTCGCTGCTCTATCAGTACGACGGAGCACAGTGGAAACCCGTCGGCAAAGGCTACGAGCTGCCCGCTGCTACCAAGACCGCCCTCGGCGGCATCAAGGTGGGCGGCCGCCTCAGCGTGGCTGCGGACGGCACACTCTCGGCCGACAAGCAGACCGACAACAACCTGACCGCCGCCCTGAAGGCCAACTACGACGCCGCATACCAGCACAGTCAGGCGCAGCACGCGCCGGCCGACGCTGAGAAGAACGTCCAGAGCGACTGGAACGTGACCGACTCGACGAGCGACGCCTTCATCAAGAACAGGCCCGCGATCCCTTCGCAGGCGTCTGACGTGGGTGCAATTCCCACCAGCCAGAAGGGCGCAGCCGGCGGCGTGGCAGAGCTGGACAGCTCCGGCCATGTTCCTGCCGATCAGCTCCCGAGCTATGTGGACGACGTCATCGACGCCTACATCGTGAGCGGGGCCACGGCCTTCTCGTCCGGCTGGCTGTCTGCGAGCGACGGCGGCGCAGCTCTGACGCCCGAGTCTGGCAAGGTCTACATCATCCTGACGGCCGGCCAGTACGAGGCGCAGACCTACCGCTGGAGCGGCACCGTCTACGCGCCGATCGGCAACGATCTGGCCCTCGGTGAGACAGAGAACACCGCATACCGCGGCGACCGCGGCAAGGTGGCATACGAGCACAGTCAGGCGCAGCACGCGCCGGCCGACGCCGAGAAGAACGTGCAGGCCGACTGGAATGTGGAGGACACCAACAGCGACGCCTACATCCGGAACAAGCCGACCATCCCGAAGGCCGTCACCAAGACCGTGCAAACCATGACCGCCGCAACGACCGCGACCTACACAGTCAGCGGCTACATTGTCAGCGTCGTGCTGATCGACAGCGTCACCAAGGAGCAGATCATGGGCGACCTGAGCTTCGACAACGCCACGGCCTCAGCCAACAGCAAAGTGACCGTGACCTTCTCGGCAGCTCCTACCAACCCTGTCCTCGTAATCATCACCAGCGTCGCGCTGTAAGGAGGGCCGGGCCATGAAACACTACGGAGCCGTCGAGGATCCCAAGGATCTCACGACGAAGGAATACGTCGACACGGCTGACGCAGTTCTCAAGGTCAAGGTCGACGCCCTATGGGACGCGATTTTTGTAGACATCACCGCCAACCCCTTCCAGATCACCTTCGAGACCCTCGAGGGCGTCACAGTGACGACCGGCGTCTGGAACGAGAGCTACGCGAGGCTCGAGTGCTGATGCGCGGCGGCTATGACTACACCCCGATCCCGCTGAGCGAGGCGTCCTGCATCATCGCCCACCTGTTCGCCGAGCTGGCGCTGCCATGCTCCTGCTGCAACAGGGAGGACAACGACGAGATCGTCATACAGGGCACCGCCTACGACGGAACCGGGGCCAAGATCATCATCAAAGGCAAGGAGGTGAGGTACTACGGCAAGCAACGGACACTCGCGGCAATACGAGCGGGCCAATGTAGGCCGCCCGCCCTTCGGCCGTGAGAAACTGCCAGAGATGCAGGTCATCACCGACGCCAAGGAGCTGCGAAAGCACACATACAAGAAGGTCAGAAACACCAACATCTTCCCGAAAAAGGACAGGCTGCTCGCCGACAAAATGTTCGACGAGGCAGCCGATCTGGTGGCTGACCTGATGGAGGCCAACGACCACCTCCTGACCGACCCGGAGGAGCGGGAGCTGCGCTTCAGGGCGCGGCGGTCGGCTCTGCGTAACTGCCGCAAGCTGATCGACAACATCGAGTTCGCCCACGAGAACCTCCCGGGCGTGACCGATGACGCCTTCGCCTTCTGGTCAAGACTGGCGGCCGGGGTCAAGAACCAGACCGCCGCATGGTACAAAAAAGATAGAGAAAGGGCTGCCAAGCTGGTCACAAAGACCTAACAGCAGCCCCGTGGGGTATGCCTTGTTTTTTCGTGCCGGGTCGGCCAACAACGCCCGCAACGTCAACACCGATGGCACGCTGAACAGGAACAACGCCTACAACGGCAACAACGGCCTGCGCCCCGCTTCGATGGATCGCTCGACTTATTAACCGGCCGAGAGGCCGGCGAACACAATGCACCATCATCCAAGGAAGGCATATCCCTCCCGCAGCCGCGGCCGTCTGACCGGCCGGGTCATGGGTAAACACAGGACTGCTGATGCTGCCGGCGGCGCACGCAAAGCGTGGCCGGGGCTATCCACGGCAGAGATTTTTTAACATGGAGAACCAAGTCAACAGCTTCGTCGCCCTTTACAAAGCGTACCAGAAAACACGCTGCGGAAAGCGCGACAACCCGACCGCCATGCGCTACCGCATGGAGGCCATCGAGCGCACCGCTGACCTCTCGGATCGGCTTCAGAGGCGGGACTATACCTTCGGCCCCTACTACCCCTTCAAGGTGTACGAGCCCAAGGAGCGCCTCGTCCTCGCCATTGACTTCGAGGGGAAGGTCGTGCAGCACTCCCTCTGTGACAACGTCCTCGAGCCCTGCTTCTCCCGGCGCTTCATCCGGGACAACTACGCAGGACAGATCGGCAAAGGCACGCACGACGGCCTCGACCGTCTGGCTGACGCCATGCGCCACTATTTCTTCAGCCGCAAGGCGGCAGACGAAGCAGCCCGCAGAGCTGCCGGCCTGCCATACCGGCCGATGGAGGAATGGGACTACGCGGACGGCTGGGTGCTCAAGGGAGATTTTTCAAAGTTCTTTTATACACTCGTCCACGCCATCTGCTTCGAGAAGGCAAAGAAGGCGCTCGCCTTCCTGTCCGATCCCGAGCTCCGGGACTTCGTCGAGTGGCTGCTGTGGCTCATAATCGACAGCACGCCAGATCCGGGCATCCCGATCGGCAACCAGAGCAGCCAGCTCCTCGCGCTGCTATATCTGGACGACTTCGACCACTGGCTGCGCGACGACCTCGGCCTCGTCTACGGCCGATACATGGACGACTTCTACATCATCAGCAGCGACAAGCTGCTGCTCCGCAGGATCCTGAAGGAGATCGAGGACTACATCAAGCCTCTCGGCCTGCGGCTGAACAACAAGACGCAGATCTTCCCGCTGAAGAACGGCATCGACTTCCTCGGTTTTCACACCTACCTCACGAGCACGGGCAAGGTGGTCAGAAAAGTGAGGGCCAAGAGCATCGACAACATGAAGCGGAAGATCCGCAAGTACCGCGGCCTCGTGGACTCCGGCAGGATGACGCTCGAGAGCGTCCTCCAGTCCTACGCGAGCTGGTGCGGCCATATTTCCCACGGGAACACCTACCACCTGCGGCAGAACATGGACGCCTACTTCTTCGGCTACTTCCCGGAGCTGAGGCCAACACCGAAAGGAGAAAACACACATGGCCCAAAAACTGAGCAACCTCGCAAACAAGTCGAAGGTGAAGTTCGGCACCATTCACGGCAAGCCGATCGTCTGGCTCGTGGCTGACAAGAACCACACGGGCTACCCTTCCAACAGCGTGACGCTGGTCACGAACCAGATCATCAAAATGCTGTGCTTCGACGCGAAGGAAAGCGCGAACAGCAACAGCGACCGCAGAAACTACGGCAACAACAGGTACATCTACTCGAACCTGCGCCAGTGGCTCAACAGCGCGGCCGCAGCCGGCGCGTGGTACACCGCGCAGCACTCCGCTGACGCGGCGCCTACCTCCGGCAACGTATGGAGCGGATACAACGCCTACGACGGCCTCGCCGGCTTCCTGAACGCCTTCACGGCCGACGAGCGTGCGGCTCTGCTCGACACCACCATCACGGTCGGCAAGAGCTCCACCGACGGCGGCGGGACTGAGACCTGCACCGACAAGATCTTCCCGCTGTCCTGCACCGAGGTCGGCCTCTCCGGCGACCATACCTGCGGCAGCAAGCTGGCGATCTTCAGCGACAACAGCAGCCGCATCGCAACCGTGACGGCTGAGTGCGTCGCCAACTCCAACTACAACAGCAACCCGGCCGCAAATGCCGCGTGGTACTACTGGCTGCGCGACGCCTATGCCGGGGCGGCCCTCAGCGCCCGCTACGTCCGCACCGATGGCTCGCTGAACAGGAACAACGCCTTCTACGGCTACTACGGCCTGCGCCCCGCTTGTAATCTTTCCTCTGATCTCCTTGTCTCCGACTCCACCGACTCGGACGGCTGCTACACGGTCATCTACAATCAGGCACCCACAGCGCCGAGCACCATCAACGTGCCGAGCGAGGTCATCGGCGGTGAAAACATTACCGTGACATGGGGCGCCTCCACTGACGCCGACGGCAACCTCTCCGGCTACATCCTCGAGAAAAAGGTGGACTCCGGCACATGGACGCAGATCTACAAGGGGTCGGCCCGTACCTACTCCGTGGCCGTGACCTACGGCTCCACCTCGATCCAGTTCCGCGTCAAGGCATACGACGCAGCCGGCGCCGAGTCCGCATACACCACGAGCGCCTCCAGAACGGTCATCAACAACCGGGCACCCGTCATCAGCGGCAGCGACGGAGACCTCGGCAGCTTCAGCAGCGCGGCCCCGACGTATGAGTACGTCGTGACCGACGCCGACGGCCATCAGGTCGACGTCATCGAGTCTCTGGACGGCGTGGCGATCAAGAGCTACACCGTCACCCTCGGCCAGACCAACACCCTGAGCCTGACGGGCGACCAGTGGCTCAAGCTGACCAACGGGCAGCACACCCTCACCATCAAGGCCACCGACGCCAAGGACGCCTCCGTCGTGAGGACGCTGACCTTCACCAAGGCCGTCACCTCCGTCGAGTTTGTCCAGACCGTCGCCATGACGGCCGACGCCATGCCGACCAAGGCCCTCGTCAATATTCAGGGCAATTTCCCGGCCGGCTGCACGCTTCAGGTTTGGATCTGCAACAACGGCAACGACGCGAGCCCGACATGGGAGGACATCACCACCAAGGCGCTGAACAGCCAGAAGCACTTCTTCACCAACACGACCAAGACCGCGAGCGACTGGGGCGTCAAGGTCAAGGTGAAGCTGCTCCGCGGCTCTGCAACCGAAACCTGCTACATCCAGTCGATCGGAGGTAACTTTGCATGATTAAGCACAAGAGCGACAGCATCAAAGAGCTGCACCAGAAGGAGGCCGAAGCGGCCGAGAAGGACAAGACCATCGCCGAGCAGGCTGACACCATTGAGCTGCTGAAAGGCTGCATCATGGAGCTGGCTGACGTGGTCTACGGAGAGGAGGCGACGGTATGAGCAAGATCGTCGAGCTGTACGTCAGAGAGCTGACCCGTGAGGGCTCCACCATGACCATCAACGACGTCCCGAAGAAACTGCGCCAGCAGGTCGAGGACGCCATCGCCGCACTCGAGGCGGCAGCAAACGCCGGCACCGCGGAGGAAGGGGCGACCAAATGATCGCCCGGGCCCTCGCGTGGCTGTTACTGACTTTTTCAGGAAAGGAGGAGCGCACAATGCTGGTACGTCTTTATGCAGGCGAGATCATCATGGGCAAGATCACCGAGGACAACGTCCCCGCGAAGCTGAAGGCCCGCGTCCATCAGTATCTCGTCGACATGGGCTACTTCGAGGAAGAAGCCTAAAAAATACGGAGGGCCGCAGCTCGCGGCCCTCCAATTTTGTGAGGTGAGTCTATGATTGAAATGAGCATCGGCAGCCTGATCGCCATGATGGGGATCCCGACTGCCGTGACCGGCTTTTTCTTCTGGCTGCTGGAGCACAGGATCCAAAAGCGCGAGAAAAAGCGAGAGCAACAGGAGGCGACGGCCCGCGCAAAGGCTGAGGAGCGCGAACACGCCCGGGAGGAGCTTCAGCTCCTTGCCATCCAGAGCACCAACGCGGCCATCGCCCTCGCTGAGGCCACAGCCAAGGCCGTGCAGCGCATCCCTGACGCCAAGTGCAACGGGGATATGCACGCGGCCCTCGACTACGCGGCCAAGGTAAAACACGAGCAAAAGGACTTTTTGACCAAGCAGGGGATCCAAGCGATCCTCGAGTAGGAAGGAGGCAGACATGGCAGCCAGACGCCGCCGGCGCCGGTCGAAAAAGAAGAAGATCGAGGCCAGCAAGAGGCTCGCCTACTGGGCGGCCATCGTGGCCTCTGTCTGCCCGATCGCGTCCTACACACTGGCAGCCCGTGGGCTGGATCCCGTCAGCGACCTGACGAGCACCATCTTCACGGCCTGCATCGGCTATTTAATCACATACGCCGCCAAGAGCCTCGGGGAAAAGGTCAGCAGAAACCGCCACGGGCTCGACGCGGACGGCAACCCGCTCCCGGATCAGACCGGGAGCTCTGAAGAAACGGAGGCAAAAGGATGAATACCATCGACATCACACCCGTCGTCAACGCAGTCATCGCTCTGGCCGCCACCGTGGTCAGTGTGTTCCTGATCCCGTGGATCAAGAGCAAGACCACCGCGCAGCAGCGCAGCGAGCTGGTGGCATGGGCCAAGATCGGCGTCGCTGCCGCTGAGCAGATCTACGTCGGACAGGGCCGCGGCGACGAGAAGAAGCAGTACGTCCTCGAGTTCCTGAAGTCCAAGGGCTTCGACCTGAACGAGGAAAGCGTCAACAATGCCATCGAGGCAGCGGTCAAGCAGCTCAACACCGAGGGCCTGCTGATCGACTAATAACACGGGCGGGCCCACGGGCTCGCCCTTTTTCCATAGGAGGGATCAATATGAAAACCAACCAGAACACCAACGACATCGAGCTGAAGCCCGGCGAGGCCGTCACCAGCGAGACCCTCGAGGAGCTCAGCAACGGGAAAGGAGACGACGACCATGAGTAACAGCCCTCTCGTCAGCTACACCAAGCTGAGCCCGAACCACTCGGGCAAGCGTACCCACGCGATCGACACCATCACGATCCACTGTATGGCGGGCAACTGCTCCGTCGAGACCTGCGGCCAGATCTTCGCCTCCTCGGCCCGGCAGGCGTCCAGCAACTACGGCGTCGGCACCGACGGCCGCGTGGCTCTCTACGTCGACGAGGCAAACCGCTCATGGTGCACCTCGTCCAATGCCAACGACCAGAGGGCCGTCACCATCGAGGTCGCCAACAACGGCGGGGCCCCTGACTGGCCCGTCTCTGATAAGGCATACGCGGCGCTGCTGGATCTCGTGACCGACATCTGCAAGCGCAACGGCATCAAGAAGCTCGTCTGGTCGACCAGCAAAAACGACCGCGTGAACCACCTGAACGGCTGCAACATGACCGTGCACCGCGACTACGCAGCCAAGAGCTGCCCGGGCGACTACCTCTACAACCGCCACGGCCAGATCGCGGCCGAGGTCAACAGGCGCCTCGGGGCCACCGGCACCGGCAGCAGCTCCAGCAGCCAGACCTCCGGCAGCACTGACGACAGCCTGAAGGTCGGCGACGTCGTCACCTTCAGCGGCAGCAAGCACTACACCAGCGCGGCCGGCAGTACCGGCTCGACCTGCAAGCCCGGCAAGGCTAAGATCACGGCCATCGCCAAGGGCAAGGCCCATCCGTACCACCTGATCGCCGTCTCCGGCGGCGGCTCCACCGTCTACGGCTGGGTCGACACCAGCGCCGTCAGCGTCGGCAGCACTGACGACAGCCTGAAGGTCGGCGACGTCGTCACCTTCAGCGGCAGCAAGCACTACACCAGCGCGGCCGGCAGTACCGGCTCGACCTGCAAGCCCGGCAAGGCTAAGATCACGGCCATCGCCAAGGGCAAGGCCCATCCGTACCACCTGATCGCCGTCTCCGGCGGCGGCTCCACCGTCTACGGCTGGGTCGACACCAGCGCCGTCAGCGTCGGCAGCACTGACGACAGCCTGAAGGTCGGCGACGTCGTCACCTTCAGCGGCAGCAAGCACTACACCAGCGCGGCCGGCAGTACCGGCTC